>Ga0207695_10000257_pt1 | contig 134853 bp, 91 predicted proteins | sample KBSC54metaG_FD_184354 | JGI IMG/M metagenome (GOLD analysis project Ga0207695, IMG submission 184354) | Corn rhizosphere microbial communities from Kellogg Biological Station, Michigan, USA - KBS C5-4 metaG (SPAdes) (version 2) | ecosystem: Host-associated > Plants > Roots > Rhizosphere > Soil... | reverse complement strand
AGAAGCTGGCTGAGTTCCGGGATGCCAATGCCGCTACATCGGCGCCGTTGCTGCTCGGTATCACGAAGGCTTCTCTGGGTACGCAAAGCTGGATCTCGGCTGCGTCCTTCCAGGAAACGACGAAGGTGCTGTCTTCTGCGGCCATCCAGGGTAAGAGCGACGACATGCTCGGTCTGAAGGAAAACGTGATCACGGGCCATCCGATCCCGGCTGGTACTGGTCTGCGTGACTTCGAGAACATGATCGTGGGCAGCAAGGAAGAGTATGAGCTGCTGCAGACGACCCGCGAAGCGATGCAGTTCGACGAAGAGGAATAGCGAGCGAAGCGAAGCTATCGAACGAGGACGCGCGTGTCGAAGCAGCGCGGACGAAGTTCTGAGCGAAGCGAAATAGTTAAAATAAACTTAAGTAGGGGGTTATTTACCCCCTATTTTTTTATCTTGCGGTAACTTATGAACAAAATCTCTACTATTCTGGCAGTTGTAGCCATTGCTCTGGCGACAAGTTTTTATGTTATTCAGAACAAGCAGATACAGGCGCTGAAGCAAGTGGCGAGCACGGAGAAGAAGCCAGCTTCGGGTGTTAATTTCCGTATAGCTTATTTTGATCTGGATTCCCTGCAGGCCCATTACAACGGTTTTAAGGATGCACAAGAACAGGCCAAGGCCAAGGAGAACGACATGAACATGCAGCTGACCAGGATGGACAGGGATAACCAGAAGAAGATCGAGACCTGGAGGCAGAAGGGGAATACGATGACACAGGCGGAAGGGGAGCAGGCTCAGCGGGAATACGCGGATATGCAGCAGCGGTTTGCGGCTACGAAGCAGCAGCTGGAGCAGGAGACGTATAATTTTACTGAAAAGCTGAGGTCCGGTATCCGCAGGGATGTCGAGGATTATCTGAAGCGATTCAATAAGGAGAGGAACTATTCGTACATATTTGCCTACGATCCCAACTCCTTTGTTTATGGGAAAGACTCCGCGTACGATATTACGCCCGAACTGGTGAATGGGCTGAATTCGGAATATAAGAAGAAGTAATCAGGGTAGGGGAATTGCCGCCCGAACTTGCCAAATGCATTGATTTGCTTATCTTGGGCTATGGCAGAAACTACCAAAACCACTATCATTCCAGGTGAGACCTCTGTGCTGGAGGGAATTACCAATCATTTCAAGCCTACATTAGGGTTGCTGGACGGTACGATGATCGTCGCCGGGTCGATGATCGGGTCGGGTATCTTTATCGTCAGCGCAGATATAACGCGAAATGTCGGGAGCGCCGGATGGCTTATTCTCGTTTGGGCCCTGACGGGGTTTATGACGCTTACTGCGGCCGTCAGCTATGGCGAGCTCAGCGGTATGTATCCCAAGGCCGGCGGGCAATATGTGTATCTTAAGGAGGCTTATAATCCGCTAACCGGGTTTTTGTATGGCTGGAGCTTTTTCGCGGTGATCCAGACCGGGACCATTGCTGCTGTGGGCGTGGCTTTCACGAAGTTTGCGGGATATTTCTTTCATCGGCTGGAGCTGAATGACAACAACAATATTGTTCTGGAGCTGGGGTCGTTGCATATTTACTATGCGCACCTGGTCTCGATCGTGCTGATCGTTTTCCTGACCTATGTCAATACTTTGGGTGTTAAGACGGGTAAGTGGATACAGACGATCTTTACCGTCACCAAATTACTTTCACTTTTCGGGCTGATCGTCTTTGGGTTCTTCCTGGGCGCTCAGAAAGGGGTCTGGCACCAGAACTGGGCGGATGCCTGGAATATACACCGGCTTGTGCCGACTGGTACGGGCGGTGATCTGCTGAGCAGCCCTATTGTCGGGCTGGCTGTCATTGGCGCTGTTGCGGCGGCTATGACGGGCTCTATCTTTTCGAGCGATGCGTGGAATAATGTGACGTTCATCGCCGGCGAGATGAAGAATCCGAAGCGGAATATCGGGCTGAGCCTGTTCTTTGGGACGCTGATCGTCACCGTTATTTATGTGTCGGCCAATCTCATGTATCTGAGCGTGATGCCGCTGAATCATATCGCTACCGCTCCGCAGGACCGGGTGGCCGTGGCTGCTGCGAATGTCATCTTCGGGAATGCCGGGACCTATGTCATCGCCGTCATGATCATGATCTCTACGTTTGGCTGTAATAACGGGCTGATCCTGGCGGGTGCGCGGGTTTACTATACGATGGCCAAGGACGGGCTTTTCTTCAGGCAGGCAGGGGTATTGAACAGGGCGGCAGTACCAGGATGGTCGTTATGGGCCCAGTGTATCGTAGCGAGCGCGCTTTGTCTGAGCGGCAGGTATGGGGATCTGCTGGATATGATCTCGTTCGTTGCGGTGTTCTTTTATGCACTGACGGTGTTGGGTATATTTATCTTGCGGAAGAAGCAGCCGGGGTTGGAGAGGCCGTATAAGGCGTTTGGATATCCGGTGCTGCCGATCATCTATATTATATTGGCGCTTGTATTTTGTGTGGCGCTGATCATTCAGAAGCCGACTTACGCTATTTGGGGAGCGATCATTGTGTTATTGGGCATACCTTTGTACTATATCGCGGTATCGCAGAAGAAGGGGGGAGACGCGGTTTCGCGGGGGATGGAAGGGTAGCGGTTTCGCGGAAGAAAGCTGAATAATATGACGGATTTTACAAAGTTATTTGCTGCGTTCGGGCAGATCAAGGCGGGGGTTATCGGGGATATTATGCTGGATACGTATTTGTGGGGCCATGTTGAGCGGATATCACCGGAAGCTCCGGTGCCGGTCGTGTCACTGGACAGAAGGGAATATCGTATCGGCGGGGCAGGGAATGTGGCTCTGAACCTGGCGTCGCTGGGGGCTCACGTGACGGCTTTTTCGGTTATCGGCAAGGATGGGGACGGGAAGGCGTTGGAGGGGATGTTGCAGTCGAGCGGTATCGAGACGGCGTATCTGGCGCGCAGTGCGGGTCGGATCACGACGAATAAGGCAAGGGTGATGGGCCGCAATCAGCAGATGATGCGGCTGGATTCTGAGACGACGGCCGATCTTACCACCGCGGAAGAGGACGAGCTGCTGGATCAGCTGCGGGCGTATCTGGAACGGGAGAAGCCGCAGGTCATCATCTTTGAAGATTATAATAAAGGGGTGCTGACGGCCCGGGTAATACGGGAGTCACTGGCTCTTTGCCATCACCACGGAGTAATAACAGCTGTCGATCCCAAGCGAAAGAATTTCTTCTCTTATACTGGTGTTACTATCTTCAAGCCCAACCTGAAAGAGGTGCGGGAGGGACTGAATCTTCTTCTGGAAGACGTGCAGCTGCCGGCATTGCGGCATATCCATGAGCTGCTGGCGGCGAAGCTGCAACACGAAATTTCCTTTATCACGCTCTCGGAGAAAGGGGTGTTTTATCAGAAGGGTGAGGAATCGGCGCAGGTAGCGTCGCATCTGCGGAATATTGCCGACGTATCCGGAGCCGGGGATACGGTGATCGCGGTGGCTTCGCTGGTGTATGCGGCTACGCGGGATGTGCGGATCATGGCGGAAGTGGCGAATATCGCAGGTGGACTGGTTTGTGAGGAGGTGGGGACAGCGGCTGTCAGCAGGCAGAGACTGGTGGAGGAATGTGGGAAGTTATTGGGGTGACGGGTACTGGGGGACCTGGGTGACCGGTGAGTGAAGCCCGGGACGGGTGAGTGGATGATATTCAATGATTTTGCCAAGGTATTAGTGGCTGTTCAAGCATGTGCGAATAATCTTCAAAAATCTCAGGCAATTATTTTTCTAGTTTCGCCACGGAATTTAATGTTGTTTAATTGCCGGGCGGAATCTCGCCGTTACGAGGGATATTAAGGGCTCGATTTTACCGGTCAAAAAATAATTAGCGCTATGTCGAGGTTTACTCTCGCGATTCACGGCGGGGCCGGTACGATCCTTAAAGAAGATATGACCCCTGAGCTGGAGCTGGCTTATCTGGAAGGGCTGCAGGCGGCCATGGATGCCGGGTTTGCGGTACTGGAGCAGGGTGGCTCTGCTATCAACGCCATCAAGGCGACGATCGTCATCCTGGAAGATAATATGTTGTTCAATGCCGGGCGGGGCTCGGTGTTTACCAAGAAAGGAGTCCAGGAAATGGATGCGGCCATCATGGACGGCAAGACCCTGGAGGCAGGTGCAGTGACCGGAGTCCGCAATGTGCGCAATCCGATAGAGCTGGCCACCGAGGTAATGCTGAACAGCAATCATGTATTTCTGAGCGGAAAGGGGGCAAGCGATTTTGCGATCAAACAGGGGATCAAGCTGGAGCCGGATGAATATTTCTTCTCACAGTTCAGATACGATCAGTGGAAGTCGATCCGGGACAGCGATACATATTCTCTCGATCATACTCATCAACGGCTGGAAGAGCTGATGCGCGACAAGAAGTTTGGTACCGTGGGAGCGGTGGCCTGTGATCAGCAGGGGAATATTGCCGCCGCGACCAGCACGGGTGGGATGACGAATAAGAAGTATGGCCGTATCGGGGATAGCCCGATGATCGGAGCCGGGACTTATGCCAACAACCTGACCTGCGGGATATCCTGCACGGGGCATGGGGAGATGTTCATCCGGGCCGTTGCAGCGCATGACGTCAGCTGTCTGATGGAGTATAAAGGTCTTTCCCTGCAGCAGGCGATGGAGGTGGTGGTGCACGAGAAACTGATGGCCATCGGAGGAGAAGGTGGGATGATCGGGGTGGATGCAGCCGGGAATGCGGCGCTGGTGTTCAATAGCCAGGGGATGTACCGGGGATATAAGAGCAGTGATGGGACGGAGACGGTGGCGATCTACAAATAGTTATGAAAAAATATGCAGTTATTGTAGCCGGAGGCTCCGGGAGCCGGATGGGGGCTGCGGTGCCGAAGCAGTTCCTTCTTCTAAAGGATAAGCCGGTGCTGTGGTATACGCTGGAGACTTTCCTGGGGGCATATGAGGATATGGAAGTGGTGCTGGTCGTGCCGGCCGAGCATGTGGAGGCTGCAAAGGGTGTTGTCGATGCGACGCGGGCTCCTGAGCGGGTTACGCTGACGACGGGTGGGAACACGCGATTTTATTCGGTACGCAAGGGGCTTGAGATGATTCGGGAAGAGTCGGTTGTTTTCGTTCAGGACGGCGTGCGTTGTCTGACAAGCACTGAGTTGGTGCGGCGCTGTTACGAGCAGGCTGTGAATCTGGGGTCGGCAATCCCGGCGGTCAGCTCGAAGGACAGCGTGAGGCTGGTGGAGGGAGATGGCAGCGTGGTCGTCGATCGAAGCCTGGTCAAGCTGGTCCAGACACCTCAAACCTTTTTGAGCTCAATTCTTTTACCTTCTTATCGTGTTGAATATCGTGAGGAATTTACCGACGAAGCGACTGTTGTAGAGGCGTCGGGTCATCCTGTGCACCTGGTCGAGGGTGAGGTCAACAATATCAAGATCACTACGCCCGTGGATCTGCTGGTGGCTGAAAAATTATTGTCGTAGCTGCCAGAGGATCGGTGTCCAGGAACCGGGTGGGCGAACCAGTGTATAGTTGGTGCTGAGGAAGGTCTCCCAGATCGTCCTGGCTGTCTTGTCCTTCCAGGGGAATTCTCCAATGTAGATGATATATTTTGTGTGGCGCCGCTGAAGGTCTCCGATGATGCCTTCCAATTCTTTATGATCGGTGTCCCAGTTGTCATACCAGGTCCAGAACTGGTGGTATATCCAGTGTGATGGAGCGAGGACGCCCAATTTGTTGTAGGCATAGATCCAGTTGCCGTCTCCCATTAAATAGAGCTGATAGTTTTCGTGGTTAATGGCAAATGCCTGGTGCGACAGGTATTTGAATTCCGGGAAATTCCCTATCACTCTGTCTTTTTCTCCGGGAGACAGATGGGAGCAGCGCAGGAGGAAGTTGGACATTGGCATGGCGCAGAGCAGGATACCCAGCAGCGCCTGGAATTTCCGATCTGTCATGAAATTATTACGTGCGAAGGCCAGTGCTGTAAAGACCAGGATTGGAATGGTCGCTGAAAGGGTCATGAAATAGTAGTTAAACCCATATCCTGACTTGCCTGAAATAAACTGGGGACTGAGGGACAGCAAAGCGCTTACCAGCGCGGCGGCGACGAGCTTTTTGTTCGCCGTACCCTTCATCAGCTGGGCTGTGCAGCCAATCGATAACGCAACGAGGAATGGTACTTCACAGGTGGTGAACTGCAGCCCAGCCTTTATGGCCCGAAAAAGGTCCATGAATGGCTGCTTTCGGGCATATTGTATGAAGTTGAAGGCGAATGCGTCATTCCAGAATGGGGTGAGGTTGTGGATGAAGTAAAGCAGAATGGGGATAGTAATGATCGCAGCGCCCAGCACCAGGTGGGTCCATCGGCGAAGAGGGGGAATTGGGGTTGCGGGGGACGCATTGAGGGCGGCGCCGGGGAATGGATTGGGCGCAGCTTCGGGGGATGGCTCTGATCGGGAAAAGAGGGCGTATATTAGGAAGGGGAGCAGCGGTAACACCTGGTCCTGCTGCATAAACAGGATAAGCGCCGCCAGGGCGCCCATGAAGAAATAGCGACTACGGATATTAGATAGAAGGATAGAAAAGAAGATAAGCTGGAAGACGGCGGTATAGGACCTGGTCATTCCGGTGCCGATGCAAACAATATAATTCCGGATCAGCAGGTTGAAGAGAAGGGGCAGCAGCCAGGGGAATGGCAGCCTGTATTGTCTGCAGGTTCGAAAGAAAAGAATGCTGGCCAGGGTTACAAGAGAAGTATCGATAAGCCAAAACCCCCATGGCCCCATTAGATATCCAAAATAATTCAGAAAATAGATAAGGGGTGGTTTGTGGTCAAAGAGGTCACGGTAGGGCATGTATCCCTTGCGCATGAGCATTCCGGCATAGCGGAAGACCTCCTTGTCGAGCTGGAAGATGTCCAGCGGCGGACAATACAGCAATGACAGCAGCAGACAGGTGGCAAGCACTATCGCCAGGGAACCGTGTTTTCGGATGTTGGTGATGGCGGTCATTTTATTTATTTGAGCTGCCAGAGCAGGAGCTTCTGTGTACCCGGGATGTCCGTCTGCACATAATGCTGATGAAGAAAGTTTTCCCAGATGGTTTTTGCTGTCGGATCCTGCCAGTCGTAGGGACCGTAGTATACGATATATTTTGTCTGGTGGCGGATGAGGTCTTCGATACAGTTTTCCAGCTGCCGATGGTCGGCATCCCATTTTGGATACCAGGCCCAGAAATGGTGGTAGATCCAGTGGGTGGGAGCCAGGATGCGGAATTTATTATAGGTGTAGACCCAGTTGTTGTCACCGACTATATATAGTTGGTAGTCCTCGTGGTTGATCGCAAATGGTTGACGCCGGAGGTAGTCATATACAGGGTATGTCTCTACGATGTCCTTGTTCCTTAGTGACAGGTGAGTGCCGTGCTGAAAGACGTTGTACAGCGGCAGGCTGCCCATCAGGAAGATCAGGAACGCCTGGCATTTTTTGTCTGCCAGGAAATTGTTGCGCTGGAACGACAGGGCTGTGAAGGCCAGGATCGGGAGGGCTGCGGAGAAGGGCAGATAGTAGTAATAGAAAGCTTTTCCACTTTTTGCAGAAATGTATCCGGGGCTGAAGGCGAGGAAGGTGCTGATCAGTGCGGCGACTATCATCCGCCGGTTTGGCGTATTCTTCGTCAGCAGGGCCGCGGCGCTGAGGGATAGCGCGATGAGCAGAGGCATTTCGCAGTCTGTACCCTGCAGCCCTTGTTTGAACGCGCGATAGCGTTCTGCGAAGGATCTTTTTTCGGCATACCAGGAGAAGTTGAAGACGAATGCGTCGTTCCAGAAGGCTGCGAGTGCATGGTTGATCCCGAAATAAAGAAGGATGATGGTGGTGATGAGGCCGCCGCCCAGCAGCAGGTGGAGCCAGCGGCGTGGAGGGGGTATGTGGGTTATGGAGGATGGATCGACCGTGGCTGCAGAAGATTGCGCTGATCGGGAAAAGAGGGTATATATGAGGAAAGGAAGGAGGGGCATGATCTGGTCCTGCTGCATAAAGAAGATGAGCGCAGCGAGTATGCCCATTGTAAAGTACCGGAACCTGCCGGTGCTGAGCATTACGGAGAAGAAGATCAGCTGGAAGACGGCAGTATAGGCTCTTGTCATTCCGACTCCCTCACAGATCAGGTAGTTACGGATGAGCAGGTTGAACAGCAGGGGCAGCAGCCAGGGGATTGGCAGCCGGTATTGCCGGCAGGTGCGAAGGAAGAGCAGGCTGGCCAGGGTCACCAGGAAGGTATCGATGAGCCAGAGTCCCCATGGCCCGAAGAGGTTCATGAAGAAGATGAGCGGGGGCTTGTGGTCAAAGAAGTCACGGTAGGGCACTCCTCCCCTGGAGATGAACATTCCGAAATAGCGGAATATTTCTTTATCGTCGTAGAAGATGTCGACCGGTGGGCAGTATAGCAGAGAAAGCAACAGGCAGGCTGCGAGGAGCAAGAGGGGCTGCAGCCGGGTGTGCTTATTAATATCTGTGATGATGGTCATTTTATTGTTTTAGCAACCGGACCGGCCAGGGCAGTCTGTTGTGCCGGTAAAAGAAATAGGGTTGGTCCCTGCTGCCAAAGTTCGAATAGAAATGGGCGATGCCTGGCTGATCCGAGCCTTCGAAATCAAGGATCAATCCGCTGCCTGCCCATTCGCGGACCAGCTGATCCAGCAGGAAGTGATTCGCTTCTTTTTTTCGGCCATCCGGCAGGGTGGTTGACTGCAGCAAATATAGCCTGTCCGCGTCGCGGAACAATAGGGCAGTAGCCAGTAATTGTTGTTGCTGGTCGGTGGCGACCCGGATGAGCAGCTGGCCCCGCTGATGCATCAGCTGGCAAAGGCGTTCGAAATTCCGGTAGTCTTCCGGACGGAAATAGGGTAGTCTCGATGCGTACTGCTGGTGGTAGCCCGCCAGGACTGTTGACAGGGGGAAGTCGTGGAGGTAATTGAGCCGGGCAGCCGATGAAAGCCGGAGATTACGGACCAGGTCTTTTTTATAGTTGGAGGCCAATTGATCGTAGGAGGGGGTCAGAGGGAGGATGTAGTTGATATGGGTTTTAAGGGGGACCCGTAACCCGGGTGTTACTTGTGGCGTGGAGGTGGGGTTTTGGTAATTCAGAAAGAGTTCGGCGAAGCGGAAACGGGAATAAAGGTGTTGAAAGAACAGGTCCGATTGGAGCCGGGGGATGGGAAGGTCCGATTGGAGCCGGGGGATAGGAAGGTCCGATTGAAACCGGGCCCCGAAGATGCCCAGCTGCTGGGTGAAGGCCGGCTGGTAGATATAGCGAAGGCCCCATTTGCGGCGCCAGGGAAGGGGCATGACGGCCTCGTAGTCGCCGAGCACGAGGGCATCCCAATGGCCGTCGGCCATGTGGTCGAGGTAATAGTGAAAGGCATAGACCAGGCGGTTGGGGGCCTTTTCGATGCAGGCGTCCCACCGGTGTATGTCGATGTCCTGTCTTTTCAGATAGTGAATATGGCTATTCCCATTGTTCATGCTACTTGCTCCCGAGGAGCTTAGCGAAGTTAAAGTTTTGGATGTCTATGCTGAACGAGAGGCGTTTCCAGAAGCTGTTCTGGTCGGGGACTGTCTTCAGCTGGTCGTTGAAGTCCTTGCTATAGACGAGGGGGGCGTATATCCTGACGATATCGTCAAGCAGCGACAGCTGGAGGCCTCCGACGTAGAGGAAGTGGCTGGTAGGCGGATTGTCCTGCCAGGCGCCGGAGTAGGTGCCGACGTCGAAGAAGAGCTTGATCGGTACCCATGCCGGGATGATCTGCCGGGGCAGGGTGGTATTGAGGTTGAGGGCTGCGACCCAGTTGTCGGAGCGGCCCTGCAGGCCCTGGAAGAGGTCTGTCCTGAGCTTGAGGTCGCCGTCACGCATCATGATCTGCTGGCTGGCGGCGCCGGTGAATTCCGACCGGCCGATGAAATAATTGCTGTAGGTATAGTCTTCGTCTCCTCTGACGGCGGTGAGCTTGGGTTCGAACCGGCTTAGGTCTTCGGACAGAGAGCGGCCGCCGATGTAGCCGAATTTGGAGAAGAAGACGCGGGCTTCGAGGCCTCCTCCTTTTTCATAGTTGAAGAAATAGTTGCCGGTGAGGTTGATCCGGTAGAATGAAGCGGCCTGTTGAAACTGCAGCAGGGCTTTATAGGGATAGAGCGCCCGGTCGTCGTGGATGCCCAGGCTGAGCTGGTTGAGATAACGAAAATTGTATTTCCCCCGGACCGGATAGTAAAGGGAATCGGTCGATTTTTGTACATAGTGGTCCAGCAGTCTTTCTCCGATGAGGAAGGTTTTCCATTCGATGAAGCTTTCCTGTGTGCTGCGGGCGTCTTTTTTGGGAAAGGTCAGGCGGAGGGTAGGGACGAGCTTGTAGTAGCCGCCGGTGATCTTTTTCCCGTTGCTGTCGACGCCGGAGATCGTGGAGAAGCGCTGGCCATTGATGCCGAGGTCTATTTTTCCGAAGGACCGGTTGGGGTACCAGGTATATTTGATGCCCGCGGCGCCGTCGAGCTGGTGACTACCGGTGGCGTACATGGGCGCCAGGTAGAACTGGAAGGAATCCGAGGGGAGATTATAATTATGAATGAGGACCCCGATCATGAACTTGTCGTATTTGTTGTAAGCCAGGGCGGGCAGGAAATTGATATAATCGAACTGATCCGTATGGTTGAGGTTGAACAGAACCGTGGGTTTTAATTTTCGGTGCGGCGGCGGCGTCAGCGGACCTTTTTTGTCGAGGAGGGAGAATATCCGGCTGTTGTCGCGATGGCTGGTCTCGTCGACGACGGATGCGAAGTCTTCGGGATAGGGGTGTCTGAATGCCCATTTTCGGAAGTATTCGTGCATACAGCTGTCGAAGGTGGCCTTGCCCAGCGTGTCGGCGAGCAATCCGAGCCAGTAGCCGGTCTTGGCGTAGGCGGTGAGATAGTAGTTGGTCTCTGAGAAGTCTTCGGAGGTCGTGGAGATAGGCTGGTCGCGGTGTTCTGCGAAGGCGACGTCGAGGCCCCATTTTTCGTCCTCGGAAGGGAGCTTGTTCTGCAGCCAGTCGCTGGATTTTTCAGGCTTGTACTTTGACGCGGCGTAGCGGCCATCGTAGTAGGTATTGATGCCTTCGTCCATCCAGGCGTAGCGGCGTTCGTTGGTGGCGAGGATGCCATAGAACCAGTTGTGGCCGACCTCGTGTTCGATGGTCATGTCGAGGGACTGGGGGTTGGCCTCGGGTGTATTGATGGCTGTGATCGTCGGGTATTCCATGCCGCCGGTAGAGCCTGCTTTTGTCTGGACGGCTGTGACGACGTCATAAGGATATTCACCGATAAGCGAGCTCCGGAAGCTGATGGCGTCCTTTATGTATTGGACGCTTTTTTGCCAGGCTTTGGTTGCGGCAGGTGTATAAAACGAATAGATATGAACGGTGTGGCCTGAAGGCAGGGTCAGGGTATCGTGACCGGTGGTAAATCGGCGGTCTGCGAACCAGGCGAAGTCGTGGATGTTGGCCTGTTTATAGTGAAGTGTTTTGGTGGCAGCCGGGGCCGGTGGTTTGGGGGTGGGTTTTTGAATGGGTTTGTGCAGCGTGTGTGCAACGGGTTTGGCCGGCCGATGGAATGTCTTTGCAGGGGCCGGTTTGCGTATGGCTGCCGGTGTTGGGAAGGGAGGCGCGATCTCTTGTTTGTCGGGGGAGTCCTGGAGCTCGCCGGTGGCGGCGATCGTGTATGACATTGGCGTCGTAATGCGGACGTCGTAGGAGCCAAATTCGCTGTAGAATTCGCCCTGGTCGAGGTAGGGTATCGGATGCCAGCCGTATTTGTCATAGACGGCGGGTTTAGGATACCATTGGGTTATCTGGAAGGCGGTGTATGTTCTGCCGGTTTGGGGGTCGGTAGTCGTGGTATAGCCGCCGCGGGAGAAGTTGTAGGGCAGCTGTACGTGGAAGGGGGTAGAGAGGTTTATATGGCCTCCCGGGGGAAGTGGGTTGGGGAGGATGACCTTTACGATATCGATGTATTGGGGATGGTCTTCCATCCGGGCCTCCTGTTCGTCGACGCGGAAGTTGAGGCGGTTGATATATCCTTTCTGCTGTCGGTCCGAGAAATAGAAGTCGGTGCGACCGTTGGTGAGCAGCTGGTCGCTGAAGGCGGTACGGTCGTTCTTGAAGGCGTTGGGCCAGCAATGGATCCAGATGAAGGAGAGGGTATCGGGGGAGTTGTTGTGATAATCCATCTTTATGAAGCCGTCGAGAGTGCGTTCGGCGTCGTTGAGGCTGACGTCGATGGTGTAGTTGACCTGTTGTTGCCAATATTTTTGGGCGGAGGCGGTGAGGCCTGCCGCGACTATGAGGAGGAGGAGGGTAAATTTTTTCATGTTTTTTGCGCCTTCGGCAGTCCTACTTGCCTTGTCCCATGAAGATGATCCGCAGGGTATGCAGCATGATCTTCAGATCGAGGCCGAGGGAAATGTTCTCGATATACATCAGATCGTATTTCATGCGTTCGAGCATTTCTTCGGTGTTCTCTGCATAGCCAAACTGGACCATTCCCCAGGAGGTGAGCCCCGGTTTTACTTTTAAGAGGTAACGAAAATAGGGGGTGCGGAGATATAACTGATCGACATAATATTCTCTTTCGGGGCGGGGGCCTACGAGGCTCATTTCGCCTTTTAATATATTCCACAGCTGGGGGAGCTCGTCGATACGCCATTTGCGCATGGCCTTGCCCCAGGAGGTGATGCGGGGATCCTGGTGGGAGGAGAGGGCGGGGCCATCTTTTTCGGCGTCGGGATACATCGAACGAAACTTATAGATCCAGAATTTTTTGCCTTTGTAGCCGATCCTTTCCTGCTGGTAGAGGATAGGGCCGGTTGAGGAAAAGCGGACCCGGATGGCGGCATACAGCATCAGGGGGGACAAGGCGATCAGGCCTATAACGGAGATGGAAACGTCGATCAGCCTTTTAAAGTTGAGCTGCCATTCCGGCATTAGTCCGGTGTGTATGTCTGAGAGGAGGGCGCCCATGACGTCGTTGGTCCTTACCGAGCCGGAGAGGATGTCGAGCGTGGAGGGGAGGGTCTTGATGCGGACGTCCTTGTTGCTGAGTTTTTCGATGATCGTATCGAGGTCTTTTTTGGAAGAACGTTCGAGCGCGACGACGACGAGCTGGATATCGTGCCGGTCGATCGTCGATTCGATCTGGTCGGGGCTGCCCAGCTCGGGCAGATAGCGGGCGATGCCGTTGTTCTGCTGGTTGGGGCTGCTGATATAGCCGGCGTAGTGATAGCCGGACTGGCGAAGGCCTTCCCTGGATTCTTTGTAGACGCGGGTGGCGACGGTGTCGCTGCCGATGAGCAGTGCGTTGAAGGCGACCTTTCCGTTGGTGACCTGGTTGCGGATGAAATTGAGGATGATCATCCGGCCGATCAGGGTCAGGAAGAAGTGGCTAAAGAGAAAGATGAAATAGGTCTGATAAAAATAGTGGTAGTCTTTTACCGGATCGTTGATGACGATGGCGAAGAATACGGTGGTGCAGCCGACAATTGAATAGATAAATGTATTGGTGGTCTCGCTGAGCCGGGATTTCTGATAGAGGTTGCGGTAGGAGCCCATCAGGGTGTAGAGGGCGAGCCAGCCGAGGGGTATGGTGGAGGTCCCGAGCCAGAATCGTTGGGTGAGGATCAGCCTGTGATCGTAGAATATCGTTTCCGAGAGGAGTATCCTCCGGCTGAAGTGGAAGATAATAGAAGACAGGAGCGCTGTTGCATAGTCGCTAAAGATATACCACAGGATAGAGATAGTATGGAGCTTTCTCTGCATGCCCGAATCAGGTGTTGATCGTATTGTGTTTTATCTTCTGAAGAATCTGGTGAGCGATGTCCATTGCCCGTAGTCCGTCAACTTCGGATACGCGCGTTGGAGTATTGGACAGGATGGCGGTGCAGAAAGCTTCCAATTCCATTTTGATAGCGTTGACTTCGGGTACGGACGGATTGGAAAGCGCAATCGTCTTTTTTCCGTTCGGGGTCTCAATATCGAAAGAGAAAACGTCGAGGTCCTGGGGCGTTTTCAATTTTATGATCTCCGTCTTTTTATTGAGGAAATCGATGCCAATATAGGCATCTTTCTGGAATAGTCGCATTTTCCGCATTTTTTTCATCGATATGCGGCTGGAGGTCAGGTTGGCTACGCAGCCGTTGTTGAATTCGATGCGGACGCTTGCGATGTCGGGGGTGTCGGTCATAACGGCGACACCTGATGCGGAGATGGTTTTTACTTCGCTTTTGACGAGGCTGAGGATGATGTCGATGTCGTGGATCATGAGGTCGAGGATGACGCTGACCTCGGTACCTCTGGGATTGAATTGCGCCAGACGGTGGACCTCGATGAACATGGGATGGAGGGGTACGGATTGGACGGCGATGTAGGCGGGGTTGAAGCGTTCGACGTGGCCGACCTGCAGCTTGACGTTGGATTCGCGGACGAGCTGCACCAGCTCGCGGGCCTCGTCCATGGTATTGGCAAGGGGCTTTTCCACGAATACGTGTTTACCCTTACGAATGGCTTTTTCGCATAGGGTAAAGTGCAGCGGGGTCGGGGCGACGATATCGATGAGGTCGCAGGCTTCTATCAGGCGTTCAGGATCCAGGAATCGGGGGATCTGATATTTATTAGTGACTTCCTGTGCGATGCTGTCGTGTGGGTCGTAGAATCCTACCAGTTCTGCTTCTTTTATTTCTTTCCAGTTGTTGAGATGAAATTTTCCGAGGTGACCAACTCCAAAGACGCCAACTTTAAGCATTTATTAATTTTTATTCGGCCCCAAACCTACACTAAAAAAATGGAATAACGAGGGTCGGGGACTGGGTGATGAACCCGACGATGTCCGGTTCAAAAATGGAATTACGAGAGTTGGGGACCGGGTGAGGGACCAGACGAAGCCTGGTTCAACAATGGAATGGGGAGGACCGGTTTGGTTAAAAAATAAAGCACCACCTGGGGGTGATGCTTTGGAGGGACAGGTATATGAATAGTTTTAGTGTGTATAGGATGTTCCGATGATCCTGGGCCGGATATATTTTACAAAGTTCCGGAATGTAAAGGGGGTATCCTGGCTCGGGAATATCTTGGTTTTGATGACGAGTCTGACTGTCATCAGGAATATAGGAATAAAGAGTATAAGTGTGGCGTAGAACCAGACCGAATAGGTATTCATGAACAGGGTGCGGACGCATACCTGGTTGGCCTTTTCGGTGCCCAGGGCGAGATTGAGGACGCCTTTGATCGCCGGGAAGATCACGGGGACCTTTGTCCAGTTGGCGTAGCGGACGTCTTCGTAGCGATAGTCGAGATTATAGTCTTTTGGTACCTGTCTGGAATAGTAGGTCCAATTGTTCTGTACGTCTGCAAAGCTGGCGAGCCTGGCGTCGGGGCGGATAAAGCTGAGGTCGAAGGTGGGGTCAAGGACAACCCAGTTATTACCGTTGTAGGCTTCGACGATATTGTGGGCGCCATAGATGCCCTGTGCCTTCATTTGGGCAATACGTACAGGGTAGTGGTATATTTTGATGATCCGTGCCAGGACCTGGGAATAGCTGCCGCAGGCGCCCTGGGTGGTCATGAGATCAAAAGCGGTGGAATGGATAGTGGCTTCGGGCCCAAGGTCCGTCTTATTCCCGATAAAGGTATATGCTCTGTCGCTCATCAGCTGATGGCAGACGGTCATGGATTTGACGAGGATAGAATCGGGGGTGTCATTGGCATCGACGCGGGCGTCGATGGTATTCTTGATGCTTGCGAAGAGGCCGTTCTCGTATGTGGCTTCCATTTTGAAATAGCACATGGATGCTATTGCAAAACCGTTGAGGAACATGAGGAAATACAAATTCCTAAAGGCAGCTTTAATAAGCAGGAAAGGGTACCTAAATCCCATAGTTTTTGTATAAGGTTGTATAAGGTTATTAACAGGTTTGGATCTACTACTTGCTTTAACGCCTAATGAGGGTTTTATTGTATCCTGCCGGGATTTGACCTACTAAATTGTCCTATCGCTTAGTGCCGATTAAAAATATAGGTAAAATGGTATGGTATTATTTAATCATATAAGTCAGTCTTTCGGGGCCAATTCCGGTGGCCTTTAAGGCTTTCCATTTAGACGGAAGTCGGGTGGGCAGCTGGGTTATACCAGCGGGGGTGATGTCGAGGCCGAGAAAGCCATTCAAGACGGCCTGGAGCATGCCGCCTGCGCCGGTGGCGAAATAGGGGTTATTGCCCGTAGCGGTCTCTGCGATGACCCCGAAAGGGGGGCGGAGATTGGGTCTGTAGCCGCCCGTGAAGTCGGTCAGGGCCTTGTCGGACATGCCCAGTCTTGCATAGAGGATGGCAAAGATGGCGTGCGTCATGGCTGGACCTTCTCCGACGCGGGGTTCGTAGTATTCGAGGTCTTTTTTTATCGCGGCCGGGGTAGTGACTTCCCTGAGGGGGTAGGCGAGGAGGTTGGCGTCGGCCTGTTTGATGGATTCGCCGTTGTAGGCGGCGTGTTCGCGGGTGACGCCGTCGGGGAAGCGGAGGATCGGGATATTGTTTCTGACATTGAGCCAGTCGGGGTCGGGTGTCAGTCCGAGGGTTTTTGCGGCGTCGGTAGCGTATTGCAGGTTGGCGCGCGCGGCGGCGTTGGTGTAGGCATTGTTGTCTACGTTCTCGGCCCATTCATCGGCGGCGACGACGTTGTTGATGTCATAGTGTCCGGGACCGTTGCGCTGGACGCGGCTGGCCCAGAAGTCGGCCGTTGCCTGCAGGAGGGGGTAGCCTTTTTCCCTGAGCCAGGTCTTGTCGCGGGTGACGCAGTAGTAATTCCATGCGGCGATGCCTACGTCCGCCGTGATATGGTGTTCGAAGGGGCCGCTGAGCGCCCATACCGGTGTCTCTTCGTTGCCGCTGGCGGCGCTTTCCCAGGGGAACATGGCGCCTTTGTAGCCATGGCTGGACGCATTGCGCATTGCTGCGGGCAGGCGCTGGTAGCGGTACTCCATCAGGGAGGCGGCGATCTTTGGCTGGAGCAGCAGGAGGGCAGGGTACATCCATATCTCTGTATCCCAGAAGGTGTGACCATTGTAGCCCAGGCCGCTGAGCCCCATCGGAGAGAGGCTATAGGAGGTGCCTTCACGGGCGAAGGAGTAGAGGTGATAGAGCATGAGCCGGACCTCGCGTTGGGTGGCCGGATCGCCGTCGATGATGATATCGCTTTGCCATAGCTGGTCCCAGGCTTTTTCGTGGTCCTTTATCAGCTGACGGCTGCCCTGGAGGGTGGCGAAGAGCGTGAGACGTTCGGCTTCGTTGAGCGGGTCATCGTTGTGGGCCGATGTGAGCGTGGAGCCGGCGATAGAGAAATGATAGGTCTGGCCGGCGGTGAGCTTCTTTTTGAATTTGAGGAGGTGCATGTTATTGTCCCACATTTCGTGGATCACGCGTGGTTCGGAGCCGTGGGGCTCATCAAAGAGAAAGCTGTTCGAGGCAGCCATGAGCAGCTTGCCAGTGGGGCTTTTGGCGGTAGAGGTAAGGAGGGATATCGTGACGTGGGGGCGGTCGATCTCGTTGTAGTAGTTCTCCACATCCTTCAGCATATCGGGGGCTTCCATGACGCTGGCCGGGACGATCTCAAAGTCTTTGTGTGCGGTGATGGTGACGTCGACCAGGGCGGTGAAGGGCAGCTGACGAAGCGAGTACCAGGTATAGCTGACCGATGCCTTGTCGGCGTAGTCGAAGCTGGTCGTCAGGCAGGCGTTTTTCATGTCCAGGCTTTGGCGGAAACCGGAGAGCTGTTTGGAGCTTTCCAGGCGGCGGCCGTCTATGTCGAGGTAGCAGTTGACGAAGTTGAATGTCTTGAGAATATTGCTGACGCGGCCCCGGCCGTAGAGGTCGAAGGCGCCGTTGAGCACGATGTCTTTGGCTTTAAAGGGCTCGGTGGAGGAGACCAGGCCGAGCATGCCGTTGGCTACGGTGACGCCGTAGTAATTGGTTAGGTCGATGGAGTCGGCTTTGACGAACCAGGTGGAGGTATCAGATTGGTGTTGTGCGCGCCGGGAGGTGGCGGGTGGTTGGGGTTGTTGGCCGGAGGCGTTGATGAAAGGGAGGATGAGAAGGAGGAGGATGAATTGGTTGATAAAGCGAAGCTTCATTTTGCAATCGTTTGGGGCTAAATTACACATTATTGCTTATTTTCGATACTTGCGAATTGCGTATGAAAAAACTAGTTTTTATTGTAGTTGGTGTTTTGGTTTTAAGTGTGGCTTGTGTTTATATTTTTATTCCGCGTACGATCACTGTGGAGAGGGTTGAAAAGGTGGGGTGCAATGCCGCTCCGATATTCAGGATCATGAGGGATGAGCAGAAGTGGGTTGACTGGTGGCCGGACCGGGATCGGGCGACGCCGGGGGCTTACAGCTACAATGGGTATCAATACCGGCCGACGAAATTATCGTATTACAACGTTGACGTAAGTATGACAGGGCCATCTTCGGAGGTTACCGGCAGGATCAGCGTGATCCCGGTGTCGAAGGACTCCACGGTGCTGCAGTGGGTATGTAGTTTGCCCGAGGCGGAGAATATTTTTGAAAGGATAAAGTATTTCAGGCTGGCTGGTTCGCTTGGCTCCGATATTGGAAATATACTTTCGAGGGCCGCTGCGTTCCTTGGGGTGCAGAAGAATTTGTACGGGGTGACATTCAGGGAAGGTTCGACGACCGACACTTATCTGGCGGCCATGCGGATCATGTTCCCGGCTTATCCGACGACAAAGGAAACTTACGGAATGATCGGCAGCATTCAGGCTTATATACGTGAAAACGGGGCGAAGCAGACGAGCTATCCCATCATGAATATCGATCATATCGACAGTGGCTGGCGTACGACGGTTAGTGTCCCCACGGATATACCGTTAAAGGGGAAGGGGCCGGTCTATTTTATGCGACTGATACCGGCCAAATTCCTGATAGCCGATGTGCAGGGTGGAGATTCGACGGTAGAGGCGGCTGTTAAAGGAATGAATAACTATATACTGGATTATCGCCGGACGGTAATGGCGATGCCCTATCGTACGCTGGTTACCGACAGGATCGAGCAGCCCGATACTTCGAAGTGGTTGACGAGGATATATTGCCCGGTGTTTTGACAGGGGGAAGGGGGGTAACGGGGTTTGGTTGGTTTGGGTTGGGGGGTTAGTGGGGCAGGAAGTGGATGACCATTGCGCTGTCGTTGTTCCTGACCAGCAGAATCGCTTTTTTCCCGCCGATGGTGATATTTTTAATGTGTCTGACCTGGCCTTTGATCGCGAGCCCGTTGAGGGTCGTTGTGGTGATGCTGTCTTTGTCCCTCAGGATTGTCCCGAAGTCTGCGTCATAGCGTCCCATCTGAATATTGTTCTCATAGTAATTGCCCACCAGCAGCACGTCCTGCAGGCTGTCCCCGTCGGCGTCCACGATAGCGGCGTCTCTGTAGGGGGATAGCTGGGCCTGCCAGGGGAGCGCCTGCAGGCTGAAGTTGCCGTTGCCCAGGTTGATCAGCACGGCGTTGGAGAAGTAGTCAGCGGTCAGGGTGTCGGCGCTTCGGAGCTTTTCTATGGAGAAGAGGTCGCTCAGCGTGGCTTTTGCGAAGTCTTCTGCGTAAAGGAAATTCTTTTTGAGGGAGGGTATTTGTCTTTCGAGCTCCTGCTTGTTGGCGAAAGGCAGTTCGCGACCGTTGAGGTAGTAGGTAAGGATCTGCTCTTTCCTGCCATTGCCGTCAAAGTCGTAGTGGTATAGTCTTACCGGTTCTTTATCCGAGGCTTTCAGGCGGCTGTTCCAGCCGAGGTTGCCGGCGACCAGGTCGATCTTTCCGTCGCGGTTGATGTCGACGGGGAGCACAAAATTCCACCATCCTCTTTTTCCGGTGAGGGTCTTTTCGGTCAGTTGGCCGTTGTGGTTGAGGAAGGCTTTGATCCCGCCCCATTCCAGCGTGATGAGCAGGTCTTGTTGTCCGTCATTGTCCAGGTCGTACCATAGCGCGGATGTGACGAGGCCTATGTTACTTAGGCCGGGTGCGTATTTGTCCGTGACGTCGGTGAAGTGACCTTTGCCATCGTTCTGCAGGAGATAGGACCGGGGTGTGCTGCCGTAGTCGAAAGGGATAGAACGGCCGCCCATGAAGAGGTCCATATTCCCGTCGTGGTTGAAGTCGCAGGGGACGATGCAGGAGGCGTTGAGATAGATGTTATCAAAGGCGTGGTCATATGGCTGCAGCAGTCCTTTGCCGTCGTTGAGATAGACGTGGGGGGAGCGCCAGGATTCCTGACCGTAGTATTCATTTCCTCCGGGAGCGACGACCAGGTCTTTTGCGCCGTCGTTGTTGACGTCGATGAAGCAGGCGTCCACGTATTCGCTGGTGCTGTCTTTGTCGAGCGCCGGCTGCGCGACGCGGGTAAACTTACCGTTCTTGTTTTGCAGGAAGAAGCCGGACCTTTTCCATTTGGAAGAGGAGATGTAGACATCGTCGAGGCCGTCCCCGTTGACGTCGCCGACTGCAACTGCCGGTCCTTCTGTAGAGAGCATATGGGGGATGAGCGGTTCTCTGTCGAACTCTCTGAAGTCATTTTCTTCGTGTTTGTAGAGCAGGCCGGTGGAAGCGGTGATGTCTTCTGCCGGGAGGGTCGGATTTTTGTAGTGTTGGGTAATGATCGAAAAGTTGAAAGCCGGGAGCCCTTTATGGTATTGGAAGGTGGTGTTTCTGGGCAGGTCGATCCGCTCGTATGTATTGTCCGGCCAGACTAAGAATGCCGAGTCTATTGTGGTGTTGTAAAGTCCTATGTGTAATGGAATTTCCGAGCTTGACATGAATCCCCGGACGGGGTATTTTTCGTAGCTGCGGATGTCCTTGCCGCAGAAGAGGTATATGTGTGCACCGAGCGCGTTGATGTTGTCCGCAGGACCTTTAAGGGTGATGTCTGCTGAGGGGCGGCGGGTGCTGTCGTTGTCGTTCTGCAGGTTCTGATAGATGAGGATGGGCTCGTCGATGTTGTTGACGACGATGTCGAGGTCGCCGTCGTTGTCGAGGTCAGCGTATACGGCGCCGTTGGAATAGGTGGGGTGTGCTCCTTCGATGCGGCCGTCTTCGTCGGCAAACTGCATTTTGCCGGTGTTGTGGAAGAATTTGCTGGGCAGCTTGATCTCCGGGAATTTGTTGATCATGCTCATGTCCTGATCGGACAGGTCTTTGTTCTTCATTTTTTGCTGCAGCTCGCGGTCGGATATGAAGTTGATGTAGTCGATGTCATTGAGCCTTTTGGGAATGCCGTTGGAAATGAAGAGGTCTTTGAGCCCGTCGTTGTCGAAGTCTACCCAGAGCGGGGACCAGGACCAGTCGGTAGCGGCTATGCCGGCGTACAGGCCGATCTCGCTGAACTGTCCGTTGCCCTTATTCAGCTGCAGGTTATTTCGCGTATACTGGTGGTTATAGCCGTTGCTGATCTTCAGGTTGTAGATATCCCAGGTATCTTCTCCTTCGGAGCGTTTGAGGATATAGGGATCGTAGGGGAGCATATCCATGGAGATGATGTCGGGAAGGCCGTCGTTGTTGGCGTCGGCAATATCCACCCCCATGGTGTACTGGCTGGTGTGCATGAATTTGTCGTTCAGCTCTTCTTTGAACGTTCCGTTGCGCTGATTGATATACAGGTAGTCGTTCTCGTGGAAGTCGTTGCCTACGTAGATATCGGGATATCCGTCCTGGTTGACGTCGGCTATGACCAGTCCGAGGCCGAAGCCGATGACAGAGCTGTGAATGCCTGCTGCGGCGGTGACGTCGGTAAATTTTCCGTTGCCGTCGTTGCGGTAGAGGTGATCGCCGGAGTAGGGGTTTGCGGTAGCCAGTTTTTGGAGTCTGGGGCCGAATGTGCCGTTCTGGTGGATGGAATGATTGAGAAGATACATGTCGAGGTCACCGTCGCCGTCGTAGTCAAAGAATGCGGCCTGGGTGCTGAAGCCTGAGAAGTCGAGTCCGTAGTCTTTGGCGTGGTCTTCATAGGTGGGCACTCCGTTCTTATCGATGCCTTTACAGATGAGCAGCTGGTTATGAGTGGTCGGCAGTCCGCCAAGGCGACCGACCCTGCAGACATAGATATCAAGCAGTCCGTCGTTGTTGATGTCGACCACGGAGACGCCGGTAGACCATCCGCCGTCCTGGGGAATGGCTGCTTCGCGGGTCACGTCTTTGAACTTCATGCTGCCGGTATTCAGGTAGAGCCGGTTCTCGCCCTGGTTGGCGGCCATAAAGAGGTCGACCTTTCCGTCATTGTTAAAATCGCCTGCGCCGACGCCTCCCCCATTGTAGAAATACATATAGTCGAACACGTTAAATCCATTTGTAGGATGGAGGGTGTTGCTGAAATCCAATCCCGTGGAGAGGTGGTCGAGGGTTTTGAAGAGCGGAGGCCCCTGGGTGAGGGCTGTGGTCCTATGGCAGCCGGAACTGAAGGTCAGTGAGGTCAATACGAGGCAGGCAAAAAAGGATCTATATCGACGGAACATATTGCTCAAAGCTACTGATGATTGTTGAGAAAGATATTATACAGTGCGGGATAGTCGTCGTTCCGCAGGAAGAGCACCCAGGGCTGGGGGGAGTCTTTCCGGGGGATGGTTCGGATATCCCGTATCTGTCCGGGGAGCTGCAGTCCCGAAAGGGTTGGCGGAAGCCAGGTGAAATTGCCTTTTCCGTCACCGGTCAGTATGTGGCCTTTGCTGGCGTCCAGCCGGCCGAACTGGGGTAAGAAGCCAAATTCGTTGCCGCCGAGCAGGAGGTCGGTATGGCCGTCACTGTTGATGTCGATACACTGGATCGCGTTGATGGAAGAGAGCTGTGTCATTGTGGGCAGGGGGCGGATGGAAAAATGGCCGTTGCCCTCGTTGATGGCTACGACAGAGGCGCAATAATTCCATTGGAGGACGGCGGCGCTGTCGAGGGTTTCGGGCGGGAGGAGGTCATGGATCGTCTTTTTCGCGTATTCTCCGTGTTTGAGATTTTTCTTTTTGAGAAGGGGAAGCTGGCGTTCCATTTCATGTTTAAGGAATACCGGCATATCGTTGCCGTCCACTGACCGGGTCATGACCTTGTCGGGGATGCCGTTCTTGTCAAAGTCGTTGAGCCAGAGCTTTACCGGATGGGTAGAGTCGGGGTGCAGGTAAAAGTTCTCGCCTGTATTGCCGAGGATGAGGTCGATGCGGCCGTCGCCGTTGACGTCTGCTGCGCCGATGGATTCCCACCATCCATAAAGGTTGGAGAGGTTGGTTGGGACCAGCTGAAAACGGCCGTCGTGGAAAGAGAAGATATGAGGGGCCATCCATTCTCCGACGATGACGAGCTCTTTTGCCGAGTCGCCGGTAATGTCTGCCCAGGTGGCGGCTGTGACCATGCCGATGCCGGCAATTTCCGGGTTGTCTTTTGCTGCTATGTCGGTAAAATGACCTTTGCCGTCGTTGAGATAGAGGGCGCTGGCTGGTGTCACGCCGTATTCGTGCGGTACGCTGAGGGCGCCGAGGAAGAGGTCGGGATGGCCGTCATGGTTGAAGTCATAGGGGATGGCTACGGACGTATTGGCGCCGTTATAGACGGGCGGAAATGCTTTTGTGTCAAGGGTAAAATTGCCTTTCCCGTCGTTGTGGAAGAAGCGGTTCTGCATCTGGCGGCTGAAGGGCTGGGCGTTATTGCCTGCGGGGCCGATGAAGAGATCGGGAGCGCCGTCGCCGTCGGCGTCGAAGAAGGTTACTGCTCCGTCTTCGAAATCGTTGAAGGGTCGGAAGGCCGGTTCATCTTTTTTCCGGAAGTGACCATCGGGGGTCTGGAGGTAGATCTGTCCGGGGCGGACTTTTGTCCCGGCGATGTAGACGTCGCTCAGGCCGTCGCCGTCGATGTCGGCTACGGCTGCCCGGGGGCCTTCGCGGGAGAGCATTTTGGGCAGGTTGAGCTCGTAGTAGAAATCGATATTGTTGTCTTCCGTATGGCGGTCGAATGGGCAGGGGACCTGGTGCAGAAGGATCTTAGACGAGTCGACTGCGGGTAGGGCCGGGATGTTTGGAAGGTTGGAGGATTGCTGGATGGTATATGTGCTGTCGATCTTTGGGTGGTCGAGGCGGCTAAACGTGTGGTCGGGCCAGGTGATGGTGACGGAATCGATATGGTCGTGGCGGCCGATGCCGATGATCTGCTTATAGTCCATGGAGGACTGGAAGCCGCGGCTGGGGATGACCTCGCGGTAAAGAGTGCTGTCGTTGATGTATATTTTTATTTTGGAGCCGATGGCGAAGGTGTTCTTTTCTTTTTCCTTCAGCAGAAATCCGATATAGTGGTTGTTGTTCAGTTCGCGGGCGTTGTTCTTATAGATGAAGGCGGGGCCGTTCTCGTTGTTGATGACGAGGTCGAGGTCGCCGTCGTTGTCGAGGTCACCATAGGCGGCGCCGTTGGCGAAGGAGGCCTGTGAGAATCCCCATTTGGCGCCGGCGTCCTCGAACTGCAGGGCGCCTTTGTTGTGGTAGGCTTTGTGCAGCATGGGTGTGACGGGGATCTTTTTGAGTATTTCGTTGATCTCTTCTTTTTTGCCGGTGAGCACCATTTTCTGGACGATGTCGTTGGCGAAGAAATCCATGAAATCGAGGTTGGTCACGTCTTTGTTAACGCCGTTGCAGACGAAGAGGTCATTCCAGCCGTCGTTGTCCATGTCGAAGATCAGTGCGCCCCAACTCCAGTCGGTGGCCGAGACGCCGCAGTAGTTGGCGATGTCCATGAAGGAGCCGTGGCCGTCGTTGAGCTGGAGGCAGTTCTTCATGTATTGGTGGTAGAAGCCGGAGCTGAGCTTGGCGTTGTAGAGGTCGATATTGTCGAAGGCGCCCAGCGTCTTGAGGCGGAAATCGTCTTCGGGGAGCATGTCGGTGGTGAATATCTCGGGGGCTCCGTCGTTGTTGATGTCGGCGAGGTCGGCGCCCATGGAGGAGAAGCTGGTATGGCCCATTCTTTCTTCCATTTCGTCTTTGAAGGTACCGTTCTTCTGGTTGATATAGAGATAGTCTCTTTCGTAAGAGTCGTTGGAAACGAAGATATCGGGATAGCCGTCGCCGTTGATATCGCCGACGGAGACGCCGAGTCCGAAGCTGATGAGGGTGCCGTGGATGCCTGCCTGTTGAGTGACCTCGGTGAAATGTCCGTTGTCGTTGCGGAACAGGTGGTCGCCTCCGCCCTTGAGGAAGGGGGCGACTGGCCATTGGGCGTCGGGGAGGTCGCGGCGGTTGGCGTTGTTGAGGGTATTGACGGGGATGGGGCTGTTATTGATCATGAAGCAGTCGAGATCGCCGTCGTTGTCGTAGTCGAAGAAGGAGACCTGGGTGGTATAGGCGGAGATGTCGAGGCCGTACTGTGTGGCGGAGTCGGTGAATGTGTTGTTATGATTATTGATGTAAAGCTTATTCTTCCGGTGTCCGTCTTTCATGTGGCCGGAGTTGCAGATGTAGAGGTCGAGCCAGCCGTCTCCGTTGACGTCGGCAAAGACTGCGCCGGTGCTCCACATGCTATCCTGTCTGAGGCCTGATGCGGGGGTGATGTCTTCGAAATGCCAGTCGCCTTTGTTGAGGTAGAGCTTGTTGTCGCCCTGATTGGAAGTGAAGAGGATATCGGCGAGCCCGTCGTTGTTGATATCGCCGATAGCGACGCCGCCTCCGTTGTAGAAGTTGCGGAAGACAAAGCTATTGTCAAGCTTGTCGTCGACGACTGGGTTGTTGAAGCTGATGCCGGTGGTAGCGGCTGGCATCAGGTCGAATAGTGTGGCGGGGTGATCGTTGTGGCAGGAGAGGGCCAGCAGGAGTGGGGCGATGGCAAGAATTCGGCGAAATAGCTTCATTATGGAAAGTTACCGGTTAACCGCTGTAAGTTAAAAAAAAGGAAGGCCATTTTGCAATGGCCTTCCGCAATTTATGAATCCATTTATGAATTAGTATCCGGGGTTCTGTGTGAGGTTCGGGTCAACAGACAGGGCCTGGTTCGGGACGGGGAATACCAGGTATTTCGGGTCGTCGGCCGGCTTGTAAGCCCAGAGGACGTTGAATACTCCGAAACGGATAAGGTCGGTTCTTCTGACACCTTCCCAGTAGAGTTCGCGACCTCTTTCTGCCAGCAGGGTATTGGGGTCATCCACGTTGGCGGGGTTAACCAGAACGAGCGGTCCGGCCATTGGTGCTGCGCCGCGCGCTGTACGAAGCTGGTTGACGAGGGTGAGGGCTCCTGCGGGGTCAGGGGTAGCCTGGCGGAGCTTGGCTTCTGCCACCATCAGAACCACGTCGGGGTAGCGCATGAGCATGATCCAGTTGCCGGAGTTGCTGGAGTAGAATTTACCGCCGGGGTCAGAAAAGTCCGGAACGTATTTGGCAACGCGGATACCGGTGACTTCGAGGTTGGTGCCCTGTTCGATCATGTTAGACGCGATATTGGGATCGAAGATAAGTCCGTGACCTTTTCTGTCTTTCAGCGCCACGCCGTTCTGGTCGTACTGCTGACCGACGAGGAAGCCGGGGCGGATACCAGAGTTGAGTGTTGTTGTGCGGTTGGAATTGACACGACGACCGATGCGGCTGTCGATAAGCGTGTCGGCCAATCCGGTGGTTGTAGTTCCGCCGACCGAGAATGCGTTGTAGAAATCAGCCATGGTCGAGAAGCCGTTCCATCCGGCGTTGGGGGCGGCACCGTTGTATTCGTTGTAGTGGAAGGTCATCATCCAACGGGCCTGGGGACCGGAGTTGTTGGCGGTCACACCGGAAGAGTTGGGATAGGCGAATATGCCTTCTGTGGAATTGCTGTTGGTGACGGCGAAGTTGTCGAAATAATTCGACATATAGCTATAGCCGCCGTTGGTCATGATATCCTGTCCCAGGGTTATTACCTGTTGCATATCGGCATCGGCAAAGGTAGGATGTGCACGGTTAAGAAAAGCGCCTCTATTAAGGTAGCAGCGCATCAGGAGCATTTTCGCGGCATTCTGGTTGGCCTGGGCCATGGTATTCTTTGGATCCAGGTCGGGGATCGCTGCTTTGAGCTCGCTGATGATGAATTGTACGGCGGAGTCACCTCTATAAACCGTTGGTGCGTTGAGGAGGTTGTCTCCGGGATTACGGAAAGGGAACTGGTTGAACAGGTCCAGTGTATAATAAAGGGCGATCGCTCTCAGGAAGCGGGCTTCGGCGGCCTGCTCCTTTGACGGATTGAATGAAAGCACGTTGGTCGCGTCGAAGTTGAGCCCACCCAGGTCATTAAATACCTGGAGGATATGGGAGTGGTCGGCGTTCCAGGTGTGGTTGTGGAGAACGCGCCAGTTGCCGTTGTCGTCCCAGTCGCCACCGCGGGTGGGAACCAGCGCTTCGTCCGAGGTACATTCCTGCAGGCCGAAGATGTGGTCCTGTGCGGTAAATGGCGTGGCGAGGTCGGCATAGGCGCCTTTCAGCAGGAGGGTCGGCGCTTTGGCGCCGAGGGCCGTACCAATCTGGCCCTGGGTAAACGAACTTTTGTAGTCTTCGTGAAGCTTGGAACATCCGACTGCTCCGATGAGGAGAAGGGCGGCGGACAGCTTACTATATTTATGCGATAACATGAGTTACTGATTTGTTGTTTTTAATTAAAGTGTAAAGTTTAATCCTACGGTGATGCTCCGCGGAGTGGGGTAGGGGATGTATTCGATAGATCTTGAAGGGAAGCCGCCCTGGTTCTTGTCGATGTTGACTTCGGGGTCGAAGCCGGAGAACTTGGTGACGACGAACAGGTTCGTTCCGCTGACATAGACATTTGCGTTCTTCAGCACTCCCAAGTTGCCGAGCGAGTAGTTCAGCGTTGCGTTCCTCATTTTGAAGAAGTTGCCGCTTTCGAGGAACCTGGATGAAGCCGCTACGCCGCTGGTGGGTTTTTCCTGAGAGTTGTAGGCTTTCTTGTCGATGTTCCTTCCGTTGGCGATACCGGCGATGTTCGTGACCGAGGTTGCCGTGTTGTTGTAGATCAGGAATCCACCGGAGCCACCGCCGTTGAGGGTCAGGGTCCATTTTCTCAGGCTAAGGGTAGTAGATACGCCATAGAGAACGTGGGGGTTGGGATCGCCGGCAAATGATGGATTTGCTTCCTGCGTCTGGTTGCCGTTCTGGTCGAAGCCGGTAGCCTTCTTAAGAAAGAAGACGTCGATCGGCTGGTTGTTCGTGATCAGCTGACCCAGCGTTCCGGATACGCCCTGACCGTTGATCTGGCCGGTCGTGATCGAATATGGTTTGCCAGCACCGGTCAGGAAGTCTTTGAGTTTGTTTTTGTTGTAGGCGAAGTTGGCCGTTACGTCCCAACGGAAGTCCTTGGTCTGGGTGATCATGGCGCCTACTGAAACTTCGACCCCTGTATTCACGAGGTGACCTGGAAGGTTAAGCCATTCGTTGGCGGGGGGACCGGGCTGGATTACGATCGTCTGGAACAGGATCTGAGTCGTGTTCTTGTTATAGTAGTCCACGCTGGCGGTGATCCTGTTGTTGAGGAAGCCGAAGTCAAGACCGAGGTCCCATTGTTTGGTCTGTTCCCATTTCAGGTTTTTGTTGCCGGCATTGATCTGTCTGAACGTATTGTATGAGAAGAACTGGAACTGATCGATCGCAGAGCCGGAAGGGAAGTCCTGGCTACCGGTGATGCCCCATGTACCGCGAAGGGCCAGGTTGGAGAAGGCCTTGCTATCCTTCATGAAATCCTCGTTGCTGATCGTCCATTTGGCGCCGAAGGAGGGGAAATAGCCGTACCTGTTGTTGGCGCCGAACTTGCTGGATCCGTCGGCCCTGAACGTACCAGTGAGGAAGTATTTATCCCTGTAGTTGAAGTTGACGCGTGCGAAATAGGACTGAACCTGGGTGGTGATGTCCTTGAAAGTAGTGGGCGCCAACTGTGTATTGCCATCCTGCAGGGCGTCTGAGTATTTGATCCCTGTCTGGCTGGCCTGGGTGAGATTGAAGTCGAAGCCCTGGGCGCCGAATGCGCTGTTATTGTAGTCTGATTTCCAGTATTCGAAACCTGCGAGGGCGTCGAATGTGAGGTCCGGGCTGAGATTGGTGTGGAAGTTCAGCGTATTGTCAACGACCTGTGATATGAGCTCTGCGTTAGCCTGGAGACCCAGACCCTGTCCGGAGATAGGGTTGATCCCCTGTACCCAACCGTCGACATTTGTTCCGCGGGTACCATTGCTTTGGTTGACCGAATACAGGAACTTATAGTCCAGATTTTTCAGGATGTGATAAGTTGCGCTGATACTACCCAGGAAGGTGTTGACTTTCGAGAGGTCGTGATAGCCGTATAAGAAGGCCATGGGATTACCTGAGCCACTGGAGGGGAAGACATAAATTCCATTGGCATCCTTAAATGCCTGGGTGGGATTCCACTGGAGCGCAGAGCTGATGAGGTTGCCCTGGGAACCTGCGGTGTTGGAGGCCAGGACGATGTTCTCGTTGGTGTGTGCACCTATCAGGCTAAAGTCGATCTGGAGGTGGTTATCGAGGAATTTATACGAGCCGGCGAAGGTACCGATGTATTTGTCCAGCTGGTTGGTCTTGATGAAGCCAGGAGTTCTGGAAGCGAGGAATGATGCGCGATAGCGGCCATTCTCGTTGCCTCCGGTGAGTGCGATGTTATAGTTCTGAATGGTGCTGTGCTGCGTGATCTCTTTCATAGCGTCGACTGAGCTGCCGTGATCGAGTGTGTTGGTCAGCGTGTCGAGACTGTACTTGTGGAGAGCGCTTCTGAATTCGCCGGTGTTGAGGATGTCAAACTTTTTCATATATCCTACGTTCCATCCTTCGGACATTCCGAACTCAAGGCGGGACGGGCCGGTAGAAGGCTTCTTGGTGGTGATAACCACAACGCCGTTGGCGCCGCGGGAACCGAATATTGCGGTTGCCGATGCGTCTTTCAGGATGGTGATATCGCTGATGTCGTACGGGTTGATGTATATCAGGGCGTTGGCGTCGGGAGTCTGGCCAAAGCCGCCAATGCCGAGGTTAAGGCCGGGGCGAGCGTTCCTGCCGTCGAGCAGTACTCCGTCGATAACGTAGAGCGGGTTGCCTACGCCGCGGATGGAGCTGTTACCACGGATCTTGATGGTGGTAGCAGAACCCGGCTGGCCGCTGTTGTTGACGACCTCCAGGCCGGAGACCTTGTTCTGCATCAGTTGGTCGGGGGAGGTGATGACGCCTTTGTTGAATTCTTTGGAAGTGACGGTTGTCACGGATCCTGTCAGGTCTTTCTTGCGTGCGGTACCGTAGCCGATGACGACTACTTCGTTGAGGTTGTTCTGAGAAGCTACGAGCGAAACGTCGATGGACGTCTGGCTGCCGATCGTGATCTCCCTGGCGGTGAAGCCGACAGAGCTAAAACTTAGGACGGTAGCTGTTCCTGGAATGGTGATCGAGTAGGTGCCGTCGGCTTTTGAGGAGGCGCCGGCGCTGGTGCCTTTGGCGGTGATTGTTGCGCCCTGGATTGGTGCGCCTTTGTCGTCAGAAACTTTACCGGTGATTGTTTTGGTTTGGGAGAATGCATTTTGTGTGAAAAGTACACAAAGCAAGATAAAGCTTACCCATCGGGCGAGCGATCGTTGAATGGTCATAAAGCAAAAGTTTAGCAATTAATGTTCAAAGTAAAAAAATTATAGATTACTTAACAAATTTTTTTTCCGATCTATAATCCTTTGTTACTGACAGGTATGGACATAATAATTCGATTCAATGCTGCAAGAGGGGGGCGGAAATTTAGCTAAAAGGATTGAGCAAAGGGTGGAAGCTGGGATTTGGAGGTTGGCTGGAGGGGGTGAAGGTGTGGCTCGGGGGAGTGAGGGAAGGGGTTGGTTGAGGTGAGTTAGCGGGGGTAGGTGGCTTTGGCGAGGGTGAAGACTTCGATCGGATGGTGGGGGGAGGACTGGCGAAGGGCGTGGATGATGGCGCGGGTGGTGGCGCCTGTGGTGAAGATGTCGTCGATGAGGAGGATGGGTTGGGTATTGGGAAGGGGGGTGATGGAGTAGATGTTTTGGAGCTGGGTCTCGCGTTGTTCGCGGGTGAGGCCTTTGTTGCTGAGGGTAGTGGTGGACTTTCTGAGGAGGGAGGGGAGGTATTGGCTGTTGAAGGTGGAGGCGAGGTTTTGGCCGAGGAGGTCGAGTGGGGTGGGTTTGGTGGTTGGGAGTGGGAAGAGGGATGACCCGGGTGGCGCGAATTGGGAGGATTGTGGGATCTCGGTTTCGTCGTGGCGAAGGGCGCGGAGGATGATGGTGTCGGGGGAAAGGGGATAGTGGCTGAAGCCTTCGAGGGCGGCCCTGATCCAGTTGGAGAGGTCGGGCTGACGGCCGCGTTTGAATTTGAGGAGGCTGCGGGACATGGGATCGGCGATGGTGGTCAGGGGGAGGTAGTGGCCAAGGTAGAGGTGGCGGATGTGTTCGTCTTTATATATTATATGTGTCGTCTGCAACCCCATCCACTTTCTTGTTTGATGGAGTAAAAGTACGACCGGTATGTCGGCTTTCCATGCCAAAGTAGACCAGCCAGAATGCGATGCCGGTGAGTACCCACCATATCGAGGAGAGCACGAGGAAAAAGAAAAATGCACCTGCCAGAAAGGAAAGAATACAACCCTTGACCGAGAACATATCCAATGAAGTTTGGTACCTAAAACTTGTATACGTAATTAGTAGTATTTTGGATTTATATAAAGAACCGGAATTAAAGGGATGGGTTGGTATTGGTTAGGGGAAACCCACTAAAATTTTGAGGGAGGGATGAATTTGGGGAGTGAGAGTGAAGAATGGATTTTTCGGGAATGGGGTGAGGGAATAGTCTTATGTTTGGGGATGAAAAAATTAGAAGTTTGGGAGCGGCGGTTTATAGACTGGTTTGAATCAAATGGTGATCATTCGGATGGCTCACATGACCTGGGGCATTTTCAGCGGGTGTGGAAGGCGGCCAGGTATATCAACGAGGAGGAGGGAGCGCCGGCCGATGAATTGATATTGCTGACTGCGGCCTATTTTCATGACCTGGTATCGTTGCCCAAGAACCATCCGCAGCGCAAGGCTGCCTCGCTGATGAGCGCCGAGCGGGTATCGGCGCTGCTGGTGAGCGATTTTCCTGATTTTCCCCGGGAGAAGATAGAGGGGGTGCGGCATGCTATCCACGCTCATAGTTTTTCGGCGGGTGTCAAGCCGTTGACGGTCGAGGCCCGGATACTGCAGGACGCGGACAGGATGGAGGCCGTGGGGGCGATAGGGCTGGCGCGTGTATTCTATACGGCGGGGCAGCTGAGTCAGCGGTTGTTCGACGGCCGTGATCCGATGGCGAGGGAGCGGGTATTGGATGACCAGCGGTTTGCCCTGGATCATTTTGAGGTGAAGCTGCTGAAATTGCCCGGATTGATGAATACGGCAGCGGGGCGGCGGCTGGCGGAGAAGAACGCGGATTATCTGAGGGAGTTTTTGGTGAAAATAGAAGGTGAGATAGATGGGGAGTATGGGGGGATCAAGTGAAAGTGAGATACATGGAGAATATGACGAGACAAAGTGACGATAATATGCTGAAATGGCTGGACGAGGCGGGGGAGCGTTTTTTGGCGCATATCTCGCTGGACTGTGTCGTGTTTGGCTGGCATGCCAACCAGCTGAAGATACTGCTGCTGAAGTTGAAGAACCTGGACGTGATGGCGCTGCCGGGTGGTTTTGTCACGCAGGAGGAGACGCTGGAGGCGGCGGCTATCCGGACTTTGAGAGAGCGGACGGGGCTGGAGAATGTATTTCTTCAGCAGTTTCGCGTTTTCAGCGAGCCATTGCGCAGCAATCCGGAGAACAGGGCGAGGGACCTGGAGAAGATGGGCATCGACAAGAAAAGGGCGGCCTGGTTCGGACAGCGATTTATCAGCGTGGGGTTCTATTCGCTGGTGGACTTTTCAAAGGTGGATCCACGTCCTGACATGTTCTCCGAGACCTGCAGCTGGTACAACCTCGAGGACAGGGGGACGATGATGCTGGACCATGATCATATCTTACAAACGGCGCTGGCGGCACTGCGGATGCAGCTGAACCATCAGCCGATCGGCTATAATCTTTTGCCGCGGAAGTTCACTCTGCCCGAGCTGCAAAAACTGTATGAGACGATACTGGGCAAGCAGCTGGACCGGAGGAATTTTCAGCGGAAAGTATTTTCTTATGGCATTCTTCGGTCTTTAGATGAAAAAAGGACGGGGGTAGCCCACAAAGCGCCTTACCTGTATAGTTTTGATCTGCGGCAGTATCAGAAAGCGCTAAAACTGGGACTGCAAGGTGGGTGGTGAGGCACAGATAATATTGATCGAGACCATCGGCTGGCTCGGGAGCGTGGCGATCGTGCTGGCCTATGCGTTGAATATGTTCAAGAAACTTTCTTCTGACTCTGCGGTTTACTACACCCTCAACATCGGAGGCAGCGTTTGCCTCGTCATTAATACGCTATACCATCATGCCATTCCTTCGGCGGTTGTAAATGTCATCTGGATATTAATTGCACTCATAGCGATATTTCGCAGGAAATGAGAATTTGATAATCAGGTGATTGAGGGAGGCAGGCAACTTAGGGGGCCTTTCCCTCGTATTCGGATAGGAAGAGGCGGGAAATTATTGTATCTTAGGCTCCCCGCCTTTTAAAGTCGTATATCCCCTGAGAACCCGCATGTTGAGCGCCGAAAAAATCGCATGATGAAGCAATTTGTACTTCTATTTTTCCTGCTACTAACTGCCGCAGCTTCGGGTTTTGCGCAGGAACAGGCCTGCCCGCTGAATAACAACTTCTCAATGGGTAATCTCACGCACTGGGAGGCATATACGGGGAATAATGCTACGGGGAACCCGGCGCCGGATAGCCGGTTGCAGAAATACGATTCCGCTACGCCGTCTCCATCCGGAACTCTGGGGGCAAGCGTTATCTACGAATATAATCTGCCGAGCGTCCCGGGGATACAGATATTGTCTACACCGGGGACGGATGCTTATGGTAAATTCTCCACGATTCCGACGATCAACGGTTATAAATACACTAATGCCATTTTATTGGGATCGACGTCCATTACCCGGAGCAGCGGTTCCGGGGTAGGCGGGGGATATGTGCGCGGTGTGAGCTACCGGATAAATGTTCCGGCTGGTCCTCCCGATGAGCCCTATACGATGACCTATGCCTATGCGATGGTGCTGGAGAACGGGACGCATAATTCAGCCCAGCAGCCTTTGTTCTCGGCGACGCTGAAGACCAATGACGGAGTTATCGCCTGTGCCTCGCCTCAGTATTTTTTGCCCACGCAGAACAATGCCGACAGCAGGGGCAGCGGCGCCGTGCTGGATTCCGCGCTGGCCAAGAGCCAGGGCTTCTATCTGAGCGATCTGCCATCTCCCAATTCCAACCCCAATTCCCAGAGTCCGAATGCGGAGCATCTCCGGGACGTATGGGCGAAGGGCTGGACGGAAGTAACTTTCGATCTCTCGCCCTGGCGCGGGCAGCAGGTGACCCTGACGTTCGAGACGGATAACTGCGTGCCGGGCGGCCATTTTGCCTATTCTTATATCGCGCTGAGGAATACCTGTGCGGGACTTCAGATCAGTGGTCCGGCGGTGGCCTGTATCGGCAATACGCTTACCTATTCCGTGCCGGGCCTGACGGGTGCGACGTATCAGTGGTCAGTACCGACCGACTGGCAGATCGTATCGTCTACGGATACCAGCGTGCTGAAGGTAAAGATCGGCAATGCCGCCGGGACGGTGACTGTTCATGAGGCCAACAGCTGCGCCAATCTGAGCGCAATCCTGCCTGTTACGACATCTCCGCCTACTGTCGCCGGCGATGCCACCGGCGGTCTCGAGGTTTGTACCGGCACGAACTCCAATGTATTGACGGTCACGAACAACAGGGGAAGCGTGGTGAACTGGCTGTCGACGACGGATGGAACCAACTATTCCGTGGTAAACAGTCAGTCCCTGCAGTATATGGCCCAGAATCTAACGGCGACGACCAGTTTTCGGGCGCTGGTTCAGAATGGCGAATCCTGTACGATCGATACCACTACGGCCACGACGATGCTGGTTGATCCGGCGACAGTGGGCGGTAAGCTGGCGCCGTCTACGCTGGCGTTCTGCAAGGATCAAACGAAAGACGCACTGCTGGTGTTGCAGGATGAGGTGGGCAAGCCTGTCAACTGGCAGTCTTCGACGGATAACGGGGTCAGCTGGACGGATTTTGCGCCTGTCTACAACGCGGACCAATTCTCGCTCGTGGGGCTGACGATGCCCAAGCAGTATCGTGTAAGGGTACAGAGCGGCGTTTGTCCTTCCCAATACAGCGACATCTCCACCGTCAATTATGTCAATGTATCTTTCCCCCAGGCCAGCTCTGTGCCTGCGGATACGATGATCTGTTATAATACCCCGGCAACGCTCAACAGCACTATTTCGATCGGCACCAATTACTCCTGGAACACTACCGCGAACCTGACCGGGGCGGGGAATGGCAGTATCCCTGTACTGCCCTATTCGATGACGATCACCGCCACGCCTCCTGCAACGACCCAATATATATTGAGCGTGGAGAATGCCGGCTGTCCCAATATCCTGAAGGATACTTTCCTGGTCCGGGTGCTTCCCAGGATAAGCGTGGATGCAGGAAATGATACGTCGGTTGTTATCAACCAGCCATTACAGCTGCATGCGACCTCGGACGATACGACCACGGTGGGTGGAGATAAGTTCAGCTGGACGCCAATTATCGGGCTGGATAATCCGGATATCGCGGATCCCATTGCTTCGTATACCGGTGAGACCGATAGTGTGCGATATCTTGTGACGGCGACGTCGGGACATGGGTGTATCGGCACGGCGCAGGTGCTGGTCAAGGTCTTCAAGTCGGCGCCGGATATCTTCGTGCCCAGCGCTTTCACGCCGGATGGAACGTCCAACAGGATATTCCGGCCGATTGCTCCGGGGATCGCCAGCCTGCAATTTTTTATGGTTTATAACCGGTGGGGACAGCTGATGTACAGGACCTCGCAGCTGGGACAGGGATGGGATGGCATGTTCAATGGAAGAAGGGCTGATGTGGGTGGATATGTATGGGTGGTGCAGGGGACGACCTATACGGGGAAGATCATTGCCCATAAGGGGACGATGGTGCTCGTGAGGTAGGGGGAGGATGGGATCGTATATTTGCTTATGAGATATCTTCTTTTTTCCCTTTGTTTATTGATGTTGGGGCCAGTATTCGCCCAGACCAGTGCGGATATGAAAGCCGCATTTCCGGTGGTCGATGGATTGTTCAAGGACTATGCCGCGCGAAACCATTACCCCGGGTTTGTGTATGGTATTGTAGCTGACGGGAAGCTGGTGTTTAGCGGGGCAGTGGGATATAGCGATGTTGCGAAGAAGATCGCAGCGACGTCTTCGACGGATTTCCGGATCGCATCGATGACAAAGAGTTTTGTGGCCGTAGCCATTTTGCAATTGCGGGACGCGGGCAAGCTGCGCCTGGACGATCCTGCTTCTCAGTATATACCCGGGCTTCGCGGGCAGCAGGGGCCGGCGTCGGACGCGCCACCGATCTCCATTCGTCATCTGTTGAGCCATTCGGCGGGTTTCCCGGAAGACAATCCATGGGGAGACCGGCAGCTGGCCGTCGGCGATGACTCGTTGCTGCGACTGGTGGCGAAAGGGATCAGCTTTTCGAACAGCCCGGGTATCGGCTATGAGTACAGCAATCTGGGGTTTACGCTGCTTGGCTATATCGTACAAAAGGTCTCGGGGCAGTCCTACGAGGACTATATCACCGAACATATCTTGAGACCATTGGGGATGACGCATACCTATTGGGAATATACGAAGGTTCCGGAGCAGCAGCTGGCGCATGGGTATCGCTGGCTGAACGGGAACTGGGTAGAGCAGCCGATGCTGCATGATGGGGCTTATGGCGCAATGGGCGGGTTGATCACTACTATCGAGGATTTTGCCAGGTACGAGGCTTTTCAACTGGCGGCCTGGCCTTCGCGCAGCGGGGCCGAAGAGGGGCCGTTGAAGCGGAGTTCCTGCCGGGAGATGCAGCAGCCCTGGACCTTTAATTCGCTGAATGCGCAGTTCAGCTATTCGCCCGACGGGCCGGCCTGTGCGTTGAGTTCGGCATATTGTTACGGGCTGCGATGGAGCAGGGATTGTAAAGGACGGACGATGGTGGGACATACCGGTGGGCTGCCGGGCTTTGGCAGCAACTGGATGATGCTGACGGACTATGGGATCGGGGTGGTAAGTTTTGGCAATCTTACCTATGCCAACGCTTCGGCGATCAATATGCGGGTATTGGATACATTGGTGAGGATGGCCGGGTTGAGGCCCCGGGCTGTGCCGGTGACGCCAATACTGGAAGAAAGGAAAAAAGAATTGGTGGCGTTGTTGCCCGGTTGGCAGGGGGCTAAGGCTTCGGGGATCTTTGCGGTGAATTTTTTTGAGGATTATTTTGTGGATGCGCTGAGGAAGGAGGCGGAGACGGTTTTTGGGCGGATGGGGAAAGTGGTGAAGGTGGGAGAGATGCGGCCGGAGAATAATTTGAGGGGAAGCTTTTTGATCGAAGGGGAGAAGGGGGATGCGGAGGTTAAGTTGACGCTGACGCCGGAGAATCCGGCATTGATACAGGAATACAGGATACGGTTTGTTGGGAAATAACGCTGGGCGTATGGTGGGTGGAGAAATAATGCAAAGTTTACCCCTATGTAACATTTTCTTAACACATATCGCGGTGCTTTGCTGCAAACCGAAATAAGAATGAAACAATCCTACACGTTCGACGGCCTTCTGAGCCGTTGGCAGAAGCTGCCATTAATGGCTACAGTAGCCGGTCTGATGTTGGCCGGAGGCTGTAAGAAGCACGATTATCCCTTGCCGCCGGGCGAGGTGAAAAAGATCAAGCACATTGTTGTTATCTACCTTGAGAACCACAGCTTCGACAATCTGTATGGACAGTTCCCCGGGGCCAATGGCCTGTCGGATGCGAAAGCGAAGAACATCATTCAGCTGGATTCGAATAACAAGCCTTATGCGTTCCTGCCTCCTATCTCCGGAACCAGCGCCTTCCCTACCAATCTCCCGAATAATTATTTCAATATCGACCAGTACGTTCCAAACGACCAGGAAACGCCGGATGTGCTGCACCGTTATTACCAGGAGCAGCTTCAGATAGATGGCGGCAAGATGGACAAATATGCTCTGTACAACACTTCTGCCGGTCTGTCCCAGGGTTATTACAAGACGAGCCTTCTGCCTCTGCTGGCCATGGCGCATAAGTACACGCTGTGCGACAATTTCTATCATAGCGCTTTCGGCGGTTCGTTCCTGAACCATATGTGGCTGATCGCTGCTGCGAGCCCTGTATTCCCCAACGCGCCAACGAGCATCGTTGCTCAGCTGGACGCTTCGGGCAAGTTGATCAAGGACGGGCAGGTGACTCCGGACGGTTATGTGGTAAACACCAGCTATACGGTAAACGCTCCGCATCCTTCCAGCACCGCTGCTGCGAACCTGGTTCCCAACCAGACGATCCCTACGATCGGCGACAGGCTGGACGACAAGAAGGTTAGCTGGGCCTGGTATTCCGGCGGCTGGGATAGCGCTCTGGCAGGTCATGCCGATCCTACCTTCCAGTTCCACCATCAGCCTTTTGCGTATTTCGCTCACTATGCTGACGGAACACAGGCAAAGAAGGATCACCTGAAGGATGAGAAGGAATTTATCACTGCTGCCAAGAATGGTACACTGCCGAGCGTATCCTTCGTCAAGCCGCTTGGTATCAACAACGAACACCCGGGTTATTCCGATGTCGCCAATGGTGAGAACCATACAGTAGAGCTGATCAATGACGTGCTGAACGGACCCGACGGAAAGGACGCGCTGATCGTCGTTACCTATGACGAGAACGGTGGTTTCTGGGATCACGTTGCTCCTCCGGTGATCGACAAGAAATGGGGACCCGGCACTCGTGTTCCGGCGCTGCTCGTCGGACCCTTTGTCAAGAAAGGATATGTTGACCATACCGAATATGAGACTGTTAGCATCCTTTCGCTGATCGAGAACAGGTGGGGTCTGAGCCCGCTGTCTTCACGCGACAGGAATGCTAATCCACTTCAGAATGCATTTGACTTTGAAAATCAGAACCAGGGTAACGGCCACAACTACTAGTATCGGCCTGCTATTCGTACTGGGGTATTTCTTTTTTTCCTGCACGGAACAAAAGGCAAAGCCCGAGAAACAAATTTCCCAGGATCTAATTTCCCAGGTAGACAGTCTTGCTGCTCTCTGCTCCAGGTTAAAGGCCGGAGTGGCGGGCAGCTCTTTTGCTGAAAAGACTGATTCGCGGGGAGCGCAGCAGCTATTCCTGCAGACCCGGCTGGCGTATAAACGATTTGAGTGGGCTGCCGAATATTTCGAGCCTGCTGCGACCAGGACGGTGAATGGCCCGCCGGTACAGGAGGTTGAGCTATCGGGGGTGGTGATCGATCCGGGAGGATTACAAGTGATCGAGGGCTTTTTGTTCCCGTCTTTCGATACGACGAAGCGGGCGGAGCTGGTGCGGCAACTGGAGTTGTTGCAGCGGGCTTGCGACAGGTATAAAATGCATTTTGCCAATGTCGATATTCTCGACTGGCAGGTTTTCGACGCGACCAAGCTGGAAGTATTCCGGATAGAGACGCTGGGGATCACGGGGTTTGACAACCCGCTGACACTTTCGAGCTCTGCGGAGAGTGCGGCGAGCCTTTCGGGTGTTCGGACTGCGTTGGGTTATTATGGCGGGGGGCAGGCTGTTTCTGCGGCCCTGCAGTACCTGGATGGACATAAAGATTTTAATTCGTTTGATAGGGCGGAATTTATAAAACGATATGCGAACCCAATCAGCACAGGTATTACGGACCTGGTAGCGAAGCTGGGGATAAACATGATCCGGTATAACCGGCTGTTGAACCAGGATGCGAAGACCTTGTTCGATACGCTTGCTTTTAACGTTAATGCATACGTGCCGGATCAGGCATCTTTTGTTTCGCCGGAGAAGGTTGCGCTGGGCCGGCTATTGTTCGCCGATCCGATACTTTCGGGGGATGGGACGAGGAGCTGTCAGTCCTGTCATCAGCCGGGGAAGGCGTTTACGGATGGATTGGTGAAGAATACGAACCTGGGAAGCAAGGCACTGCTGGCGCGGAATACGCCGACGCTGATCAATGCGGCGCTGCAGCCTTCGCTGTTCTATGATATGCGGGTCAAGACGCTGGAAGACCAGTCAATGACCGTCGTTCAGAATGCCGTGGAGATGCATGGCTCGCTGAGGCTGTCGGTGCAACGATTGTGGCAGGACACGATGTATCGCAGGTTGTTTGGGGCTGCTTTTCCGCGGGAGGGGAGGACGGGGATCGATACGCTGGAGGTAATGAATGCGTTGGGGTCTTATGAGCGGAGCCTGGTATTTCTTAACAGCCGTTTTGACGACTATATGCGGGGGAATGCGGGGGCGATGACGGCGGGGGAGGTGCGGGGCTTCAATTTGTTCATGGGAAAGGCGAGGTGCGCGACCTGTCATTATATGCCTTTGTTCAACGGGAATTTCCCGCCGCGTTTCGTGAAGACGGAGGTGGAGGTGATCGGGGTGCCTGCGGTGGCTGGTGGGAAGCTGATCGATGGGGACCAGGGAAGGTTTGCTATTGTTGCGAATGAGGGGTTCCGGCATGCTTTCAAGACGCCTTCCTTGAGAAATGTGGCGTTGACGGCGCCCTATATGCATAATGGAGTTTTTGCGACGCTGGGGGAGGTGATGGACTTTTATAATAAAGGAGGGGGAGTTGGATTGGGGATAAAGCTACCGAATCAGACTTTGCCTTTTGATAGTCTGGGGCTTTCGGGGCAGGAACGCAATGATGTAATCGATTTCATGAAAAGTTTGGATAGTAAGTAGGAGGGGGCAGAGAGTATTAATAGTAAAATAATCTTATATTGATACCGGTATTCAAAACTAACCAAGACCTTTGGGCCCCATAACGTAAGCTGTGCTCATACAAACCAAGGATATAATAGAAGGTAATAAGGAGGCTTTTTATAAAGTTTTCGAGCAGTATCATTTAAAACTTTATCAGTATATCTTTAAATATACGGGGTCAGCCTACTATTCGGAAGAGACGGTCCAGCTTAGTTTTATACGGTTGTGGGAGAAGAGGGAGGGACTTTCCGAAGAGTATTCCGTGTCTACGCAGCTGTTTCGTATTGCGAGGAGCATCCTGATCGATCTGCTTCGGAAAGAGAAGATCAGAAGCACACAGGAGCTGTCGGATATTTTTATTTCAGAGCTGCTGGAGGACGAACGCATTATATATAAGGAGGAACTGGGGACGGTGCTGTCGGCCATCGAGGAGCTGCCGGAGCAATGCCAGCAGGTGTTCAAGCTGAGCAGATTCAATCATCTTTCGCATAATGAGATCAGCGCGCAATTGTCTATTTCTCCAAAGACGATCGAGACGCATATTACGAAGGCGCTGAAGTATCTGAGGAAGAGTATTTTACTATTTTTTTAAAAGAGTTGGGGGACCCATGGGTTGGGGTGGACCTTCGCGGGGCCAGTGGTCCTGCGGGGGGAAGTTTTTTGGGGGGAGGGGAAAAATATTTTTTAAAAGGGACTAAGGGTAAAGACAATCTCAAACGAATAATAGACATGCGCATTTCCAAACAATTAATTGAACTGGTTCTTTCCGGAGGGGGTACTGAAGAAGATGAGGAGCAGGTAAGGGAGTTTTTCAGGGATCATCCGGAGACACTGGCTCAATATCTTACGGAGGGCAGCTGGGAGGGTTTTCAGGAAGATGTGGAGAAGGGCTCCCCGAGGGAGAAGATGTTGGAGGTTATCGAGGGGAAGGTGGGGAAGGCGGAGGGTGGTTGGGGGATAGCTGTGGCTGCTGAGGAGAAGAGGGCGCCGGTTAGGCGGCTGCGGTACAGCTGGGCTGCCGCGGCGGCGGTGGTGATCGTGGTTGTAGGAGCGATCAGGCTGCTGAACGGGACGAAGAGCGCGGCGACAGATGTGAAGCCGGTGGCTGCTGTGGGGCAGGTGGTTGCTGTCGCGACCGGCGGGCTTAAAACGATAGAGAACGTTACGTTGAAACCACAATTCTATACATTACCCGATGGCAGCAAGGTGAAGCTGTCCGGCGGGAGCAAGATCAGCTATAACAGCCCTTTTATCAATAATCGCAGGGACATATACCTTGAGGGTGAGGGGATCTTCACTGTGGCCAAGGATAAGGCGAGACCGTTTGCAGTCTATTCAGGGAATATTGTTACGACGGCGCTGGGAACCGTATTTCGTGTGAATGACAGGAACAAACCCGTCACGACTGTCCAGCTTTATAGTGGAAGGGTGGTTGTAAGAGGGAAATCCTTTTCCGATATGTATCTGCAGCCCGGGGAGCAGGCACTCCTGAACAGCAGCAATTTCACGGTGCAGATCAGGAAGGAAGAGGCGAAGGTGGCCGCGGTGGTCAAGCCCCAGCCGGTGGTGCTGACGTTTACAAAAGAATCACTGGCAGAGATATTCAATCAACTACAAAAAGAATGTGCCGTTGCCATTACGTATGATGCGGCGAACATGCAGAATATGGAGTTCACGGGGGTGTTCAACAGTGGGAAAGAGACGCTGGAGTCTTTCCTGAGCACTATGTGCGAGATCAACGATTTAACGCTTAAAAAGACGGGGAGCAAGAGCTTTACTATACAAGCGAAATAAACAATAATCATAATCAACTTTTTGACGAGGCCCATGGGCCCGATGGGCTGGTCTATTCTCAAAAAAACCTGACACAAAACATCAAATTAAGGCTTATGAACAAACTGTTTACGGGACTATTTTTATTAGCCTTTGCCTTGCGGGGGATGGCGCAAACCAACCCCAACACCGCAACCGGTATCATCCGGAACGAAGGTGGAGAAGGGATCGAAGGCGCCGTTGTTCGACTGCAGAACAGTGCGAATGGCTTCAATCAGAGCACATCCTCCAATGACAAGGGTATTTTTACTTTTACGAGGGTTCCTGTTGGAGGCGGATATCAGTTCATCATTTCCCATGTTGGCTATGCCAGCGATACGCTGACGGGATATGATATGAAAGAGAATGGCCGTATCTCTCTCAGCGTAGTTCTTCCAAACAAGAATTCGAGTCTGGACAGGGTCGTGGTCATCGGATATGGCAGCATGCGGAAGAAGGACCTTTCGGCTGCTGTATCGGAAGTTCCGAATATAGACCAGATCAAGGAAAGGCCTGTAGTGAATGTAGAGAATATGATACAGGGACAGGTCGCCGGTGTCACGGTAGTGGCCGATGGCGGACATCCGGACAAGTCTCCTTCGGTAGTCATCCGGGGAAAGGGGTCGAGGGGAGAGGAGTCTGTTCTTTATGTCGTAGACGGGGTGCCCAATGCGCCGTATAACCCGGCGGACGTGGTATCGATAACAGTGTTGAAAGATGCGGCTTCGGCGGCTATCTATGGTGCATTCTCCGGTTCTGCCGGTGTCATCCTGATCACTACCCGTCAGGCGAAGGCTACGAAGGACGGCCCCAGCGTCGACTATACGGCTTTTGTGGGCGCCAAGACGGCGTGGAGGCTTCCGCAGTCGCTGACAGCAGACAAGACCGCGCAGGTAGCGAACCTGGCCGCCAAGAACGCCGGGCAGCAGCCGCTGGATGGCTGGGATGCGACCAAGAATCCCTATGACCAGGTGACAAGGACCGACTGGATCCATTCGATATTCCGGACGGGGCTGGTCCATCGTCATACTATTGCTGTCAATTCGGGTACGGACAAATTCTCTTCACTGTTCGAAGGACGGTATGAGGACAATGAGGGCACATTGCTGAATACTTACAATAAGAATATCTCGGGGAGAATGAATGCGAATTATGTTTTTAGTCCGCATGTGAAATTCAAGCAGGATGTTTTCGTCAACAACAATGATAACCGCGGAACGGCGACTGACAATGGATATAGCGGGACGATCCTGTCGGGGATCTATATGCCGAGGTCGGCTACGGTCTACTATAGTGACGGCAGTTTTGGCGGGGTAGGTCCGATCGGTTCTCCCTACAATGGTATCCATGGGGACGCGATCAATCCGGTGGCTACTTTGTTGCGCAATCAAGCTTATAATAAGAGGACCGATATCCAGTCGATATCGGAATTGAAGGTGTCGAATATAGTTCCCGGCCTTTCTTTCGTGACCCGATTCTCCTACAAGTCTGTGAGCTGGCTGTATAAGGACTTTGAGCCCAAGCGGCCGGAGCCGGGGAAGCCAAACAATCAGAATACGTTGACCTATAAGACAGACCGCGAGCACTATTGGATATGGGAAAATACCGCCAACTACGAGCATCGGTTTGGCCGGCATTCTCTGGGCGCGATGGCGTCCACTACCTCGCAGGAAGACTGGCATATGGGCTTCACCGCGTCTGGGAAGACGTTCGACAATGAAGCGACCTGGGCGCAGTTCTTTGTGAATGCTGCCGACTTCAGCGGAATGCAGCCGACGGACTATGAGACCAAGGACCGCAACGTCTCCTATGTAGGCCGTCTGTCCTATAGCTGGTCAGACCGTTATTTCCTGACTGGCAGCTACCGGTATGATATTGCGGGCCGATTAGCTGCGGGCTATCGCGGAAAGGGGTTGCCTGGTGTAACGGCCGCGTGGAAGATCAGCTCTGAGCCTTTCTTTAACGTGGCTCCGGTGGACCTGCTGAAGATCAGGGCCAGCTGGGGACGGATCGGGAACCTGGGCTCGATCGGGCTCTACTATGGCTATCCGACGCTGTACCTGGACCAATCTTATCAGGTAGGTAACGGCAGTCCTTATTCTCCGGCGCTCTATATGGCTAATGCGGTAACGCCTTCGCTGTCCTGGGAGACCTCCGAACAGAAGGACCTGGGTCTCGACATAAGCCTGCTGGGCGAGCGGCTGAATTTCACCTTCGACTATTTCGACAAGCTGACCTATGATCTCATCCAGCAGCAGTTCACCAACTGGCCCAATACCATGGGTATCGGCGCGCCGCTGGTCAACCAGGGAAAGATACGGAACACCGGTTTTGAGTTTTCGGGTAGCTGGAGGGGTAAGATCGGGAGGGTGGACTATGAAGTAGGCGGCAATCTCGCCACGTTGAAGAACAGGGTAGATTATATCGACGGCAACGCCAAGTCGGTATGGACGTTCACCGATGCCTGGAGGGGTACGCTGGTTCCCTTCCAGAGTGTAGTCGGACAGCCCTACTATTCTTACTGGCTGGTGAAGACGGCCGGCATCTTCCAGACGCAGAAGGAAGTTGACGACTATGTAGGTCCCAATGGATCCAAGATCCAGCCGGGCGCACGTCCGGGTGACCTGAAATTCATCGATCAGAACCATGATGGGAAGATAACGGATGCGGATAAGGTCTATATGGGCAGTGCTGCTCCCAAGTTTACGTATGGATTCACGGCCAATCTCCGGTATCATGGCTTTGACCTTAGCCTGTTCTTACAGGGTGTGAGCGGTGTCAAGCTGTTCCATGCCTTCAAGGAATCTACGCTCAATGGCGCAGAGCAGGGATACAACCGCTGGGACAAGATACTGGATGCGTGGTCTACCACGAATACGAAATCCAATATTCCGATCATTTCCGCAAACGACCCCAATAACAATTTCCAGACGGCATCCGACTGGTATCTCGAGGATGGCAGCTATCTGCGTGTCAAGAGTCTGATCATCGGGTATACCTTCCCGAAGTTCATCAAGAAAAGCAGTCTGCGGGTATATATCAGCGGGGATAACCTGTTGACCTTTACTAAATACAGCGGGATGGACCCTGAAGTAGGCGGCAATGGCCTGGATGGCGGACAGTTCCCTGTATCGAGGGTGTATTCGGCCGGTGTAAAACTTAGTCTCTAAAAATATTTCAACTATGAAAAGGATCTATTCGATAATAGTGTTGCTTGTATTGTTCAGCTCGTGTTCGAAGAACTGGGTTGATACGAAGCCGAACGGCAATCCCTCCACGGCCAATCTATGGGATGGGGAAACCAACGTAGAAAAGGGGATCGCGGGATTATATGTTTCTATGGCTTACGAGTCCACGTGGGGCCGGAACCTGTTCTGGATGCAGAACGCCAGCGATGATCTTATCGTGGGGAGGCCGAAAGCGGACGGAGAGAATATCAAGAATTTTGTTTGTACCGGGCATGAGGGGTATATGTCGGGTGCATGGAGCGATCTGTATGGGACGCTGACTAAGGCTAATGAGGCTATTGCGGGTTTGCAGAACGCGAAGAATATATCTGCTGATTTAAAGAACAGGTCACTCGGTGAGGCCTATTTTATGCGTGGATTTGTGCACTTCTGGATCGCCTATCTGTGGGGGCATAAGGATCAGGGTGTGCCTTATGACGGTGTGGAGAACGCGGAATATGGCAAGCGGATCCCACCGCAGCTGAAGTCGGTTACTGACAACTATGCTCAGATCGTCAGCGATCTGCAGAAAGCGGCTGATCTGTTGCCTTTATTCAGCACCTATAGCTCAGCCGATCAGGGTCGGGCGCATAAGGCTGCTGCGCTGGGCTACATGGTCAAGACCTATGCGTATTGGGCGCAGTATGATGCCAGCAAATGGGCGCTGATCCTGGATCTCTGCGACAGGATAAAGAACGAGTGCGGAAGAGCGCTGATCACGGGGCAGGCTACGCCGGCAGATAACTATAAGGCTGTCTTCAAGATCGCTAACAACTGGAGCTCGGAATATATCTGGTCTGTTAACTCGGGTACGCTGGGTGGATCGGAGTTCATGGGCGTTGTGCTCGAGAACACGGGATGGGGACTTTATAATGGCTGGGGATATTTTCAGCCGACGGAAGAGCTGTATGACGAATATGAGGCTACTGATCCGCGCAGAGCGGCTACTATCCTGAATTTCGGGGATCAATTCACGTATTTTGGCCAGTCCCGTCAATACTACTCGACGAACAGTCTATCGGGCTTTCAGATCAACAAATACATGGAGCCTTATACTTATGGCGCCAATGGGGATGCGGGGACCAACCCGAATATCAACCAGAATGGTGATTATCCCACAACCAGACTGAATCTGCCGTTGATGCGGTATGCAGAGATCCTGCTGTTCAAGGCGGAGGCTTTGATCATGCAGGGTAAGAATTCCGATGCGGCGGCGCCTTTGAATGAGGTGCGTGCGCGGGTGGGGCTGACTCCTGTTGCGGCGCCGACGATGGCCGATCTGAAGCACGAGCGTCGCTGTGAGCTGGCTTGTGAGTGGACGGACCGGTGCGAGGACCTGAAGCGCTGGGGTGATGTGGCGGTGATCAATGCGCCGTTGCATGGAAGGATCCATGCGACAAAGACCGATCCGAGCTCACCGTATACTATTCAGCAGGTATGGCCGGCGAGGAGCTATACTCCGACGAAGATCGCGTGGCCGATGAATCCGGATGTGATATCGAGCAGCAATGGGGTGTATAAGCAGACACCGGGTTGGTAAATGAAGAGGAATTTATTCAAAACCCTGCCAGACGGCAGGGTTTTTTGTCTATTGGTCAAAAGAAATTGAGGGGATGGGGTGGAAACTGTTGTTTTACAGAAAAATAAACAACATGGAAAATACACAACGTCAGAGTTACCTCGATTGGTTGAGGATCCTCTCTATAGCAGGTGTTCTGATCCTGCATTCGGGAATGGCCTATGCCGATGATCTTTGGTGGCATATAAAAGATAAGAATAGCAGCCAGCTGATACTGATGCTGAATATTGCGATGCACCTGGTGCGGATGCCTCTGCTGTTCTTTATCAGTGGGACGGTCAGCTATTATATGATGCAGAGGAGGAGCGCTCTGGATTTTATCGGGCTGCGTTGTACGCGGTTGCTGATACCGCTGGTCGTAGGGATGCTGGTGGTCGTGCCGCCGCAAATCTATATGGAGCGATTGACGCAGGGGTATAAAGGGAACTATTGGGATTTTTATAAGACGGTCTTTCAATTTAAGTTCTATCCCGCCGGAAGTCTCAGCTGGCATCATCTGTGGTTCATTGCCTATCTGTTCATTTATGACCTTGTATTTGCGCCTTTATTTGCCTGGATGATGAAGAGCGGGAAGCTGCAGCAGGTGTTGGGTTGGCTGAGCCGGGGAAAGCTGGTGTTCTTGCTGGCGTTGCCGTCGATCGTTTGGTTTATTTTATTGTGTAACCCTTTTGATGAGTTTCCGGACCTGGTGCATGATGGGGCATATTTTGTTTACTGGCTGTTGTTCGTGCTGGCGGGGTTTGTGTGTATCCTGGCGACGCAGCTGATGGATGCTTTGCAGCGGAACCGGAGGTTTGCGATGAGCATTGGTTTTTTGTGCCTGGTGGGGATGTACTATTTCGCTCTGAACAGGGAGGCGCGCGGCGGGTCGCTGGCCTGGATGAATGTGGCGCTGCGGCCGGTGATGGCCTGGTCGTGGGTGTTTGGGCTGATCGGATATGGGAAGCAGTATCTGAACCGGTCGCACCGGGTGCTAGGGTATGTGAATCAGGCGGTGTATCCTTTTTATATCCTTCATCAGACGGTGATGGTCATTCTCGTATACTATATCACGCGATTTCATGATGGGGTGGGGATGAAGTATGCGTTTACAATTTTTGGTACGTTCTTCTTTACGGTTGGGATCTTCCACTTTTTTATAAAGCCGTACGCGGTGATGCGGTTTTTGTTTGGGATGAAGGTTTCGACGGGTAAGGGGGGAATGGCCCGGGTGTCCGCGGGCGGGGGTTGGCGGCGGTTAGGCCGGGTGTTTATGAAAAAGCCGGCTCTTGCGAGCCGGCAGGCAGAAAGGCTGATTAAGGTCTAAACGATGGACTGAAATAGGAAAGGGCCCGTGTGAGGGGCTATGGTTATGGTTTGATCTCTAAGACGATTTTTTGAGGATCTTTTTTTGTGGTTGTTTTTGTTGTTGGTATTGTGCTTCGATGAGCTGTAGTGTTTCGTTGATGGTCAGGTGGCATAGTGTACCGATGGTGACGAGGGGAGCCAGGGTGAGGTTCTTGATCTGGGTTTTTATAGATTTGGCCAGACGGGACCTGTTCTTGTGAATCGTGGTGGCTACCCTTGAGATCGGGATGTAGTTGAAGATGTCACCGAAGAGGTGGATGTTCCCTTCGTCGAAGTTGGCCCGGACGATCTCGTAGCGGTAGTCGTCGTGGGTGGTTTCTCGGTTGTTGATGTGGGTGGTTTTGTCGTTGATAGGGGAGGTTTGGCGATCGCCGCTGTGAGTGATTGCCGGGGCGGGGTATTCGTTGGCGACGAGGGTGAACATTTCGGAGAGGGTCAATGAGCAGAAATTACCGATCAGTGCGAGCTCCTGAATGGTGAATTCGCCCATGTTGCCGGTTAATTCCATGAACCGGTCGTTCTCTTTTCCGAGGTCTGATGCAACAACCGAACGAGGTACAACATTGAAAATGTCCCGAAAGGTTTGGATCTTATTCTTCAAGAACAAAGGTTTAATGGACTGATACCGTTGATCCCTCATCATCATAATCAAAGAAAGTATTTTATAATAGTTATCGCTTAGTGCGGCTCGGTTTCTTAGCTTTTTTGGGCCAGATTCTTAGTTTTTCTGGCTCACTTTTTTGGCAATGGGATTAGTTGATTGGGGGTAGTAAGCGGGAGAGTCGGTTTTATCGTGTAAAAATACTAAAAATATTAGTATTTTCGACTTTTTCAGGGGAGATTTTTTTGCGGAGAATTGGCTATTTCGTCCTATATTTTTGGTATGAATACAAATCGAAGACAATTCATTAAGACTGCGGGAATTGGGATAGTGGGGGCCGGGTTTGGCGGCGCGGCTTTCGCCGGCCAGGGGGTGAAACAGCTATTGGATGATGGAATTGGGGAGATTGGGAATGTCTGGCGGGGAGAGGGGTTTCGGCGGGGTACGCCGGAGTCGCAGGGTGTGGCGTCGCGTTCGATACGTGATTTTGTGGCGGCGGCGAATGCGTCGGGGATCAGCTGGCATTCTTTCATGCTTTTGCGACATGGGCAGGTCGTCGCGGAGGGGTGGTGGAAGCCGTATGAGCCGGAGTTTGTGCATAGTCTGTATTCGTTGTCCAAGAGTTTTACCAGCACCGCGATAGGGCTTTTGGTCAAGGAGGGGAAGCTGGATATTCATGCGAAGGTCGTTGGCTTCTTTCCGGACGATCTGCCGGCGACGGTCAGCGATAACCTGAAACAGGTGACGGTGCGGAGTCTGTTGACGATGAATACGGGACATGCCGCAGATACTATCCCGAAGATGAGGGCTTCGTCTGATACCTGGGTTCGGACCTATCTGGCGCAGCCGGTGGAGTTTGCGCCGGGGACGCATTTCCTGTACAATACGGGCAATACTTATATGCTGGGTGCGATACTTCATAAAGTGACGGGCCAGACTCTGGAGGAATATTTGAAGCCGAGATTATTTGAGCCTTTGGGATTCACCGGCTATGACTGGGAGGTCTCGCCGCAGGGGTTGAATACTGCGGGTTATGGGTTGCGGGTGAAGACGGAGGATATTGCCAAGCTGGGGCAGCTGTATCTGCAGAAGGGTAAATGGAAGGGCGATACAATTTTGCCAGAAGCATGGGTGGATGAGGCGACCAGCAAGCAGACGGAGTCGCAGGTCAACAACGGGGACTGGTCGCAGGGATATGGATATCAGTTCTGGCGTTGTACGCATGGATTTTACAGGGGGGACGGGGCGTACGGACAGTTCTGTATCGTCATGCCGCAGCACGATGCGGTGATGGTGGTTACGGGTCAGAGCCCGGATATGCAGAAGTCGATGAATATTATCTGGGATCATATACCGGGTGGGATGAAGGAGGGAGTGTTGCCGGAGAACGGGGTTGAGCTGGCGGCGTTGAAGAAGGAGCTGGCTGCGCTTGAGCTGCCGGTGGCGAAGGGTGGAGATCCGGTGGTGGGAGGTAAGAAATTAGCTGGCGGGAGGTGGGTCATTGCGGAGAATGAGCTTGGGATCAGCGAACTGGTATTTGATCTTTCGGAGAAGGATTGTGTGATGAATGTTGTGAGGGACGGGCGCCGGACGAAGCTGCAATTTGGATGGGAGAAATGGATGTTGAATGGTCCGCGCGAAAGGTATGTGTTCAGGACCGGGGATATGGCCCCGATGCCCTCGCGTGTAGCGGGTGCGGCGGCGTGGGTAGGCGAACATAGTCTTCGGCTGAACCTCCGGATGGTGGAAGCGATCTTCGGGGATACGATAACGTGCCGGTTTGAAGGGACCGGTTTGAAAGTTGAATTTTTAAACAGCGTCTCAGAGCTGGCGCTGAAGATGAATGATGACCCGAGGAAGGTGTTGGAGGGAAGACGGGGGTAATGGCTGATCATTATAAAAATATACTGCGATTTTGGAGAGCGATAGAGACGTTTAATCTTCCGGACGTACCTGTTTCCAAATGGAAAAAACAATTCTCCGATCTAAAGGACGGAGAGGACCTGCCCTGGGAGCCGGGTGTGCTGCCTTCTCCAAAAGAGGGGAAGCAATGGAGGCATACCCTCTATTTTCATGTAGTCAGTAAACAGGATGTGGTGACACTATTGTCACGGCTCAGCGATTCGAAGGAATTCCGGGAGCCTGTTGGCGGGGATACCTGTCTTTCTGCTGTAGTTGTGAATCATCTGGGGCTGCCGGTCGAACGAACGTATTCGCCTGCGGCCTTTATTTATGGGATAAAGATCATCCGGGAGAAGAAGGATCAGGAGGAGCTCCCGCGGTTGTTGAAGGAGGCGGGCGAAGATTTTTTGAAACGTTGGCCGATGGGGACGTCACAGGAGCGTGGTGACGCGCATGGGACTGGTGACGCGCATGGGACTGGTGACGCGCCGGCGAGTGTGGACGCGCGGGATCGTGGGAAGGCGTCGGTGGATGGCGGGACGCCGGGGGGTGAAGGGGCGTGGGTGGATGAGGGGCCCCGCGGGATCGATATGATCGATTGGCGTGCACTGCAAAAGGAGCTGAAGTTTCTGCGGGAGCTTGCGAAGGGTGAATTGCGGCTGCGCGCCGGAATTAGGTGCATCTCTGAGCAGGTGGATGAGAAGGCGACGGCGGAGGCTCCTTTCCTGAACAGCTACTATGTAAAGGACCTGAATAACCTGATTGGTAGTTCGGAGGACCCGGGCCAGCCGTTGAAGAGTTTTTTGAGGGAGGAAGTGGATGTGAGCGCGCGGGTCGATATGCTTCAGCAACGGGTATTATTGGAGAAGATCCATCCGGGGTTGATGTCTCCGGGTCGATGGCCTTCGGATCCAAAATTTGGTCTCTACAGCGCACAGCAGGCGGCATTGAATATCGCTTTGTGGGGTTTGCGGGGCGGCCCGGGTTTGCAGGGTGGCACCGGAATGAGGGGTAGTTCAGGGTTGGGGGAGGGGGTTGGTTTGATCGGGATCAATGGGCCGCCCGGAACGGGGAAGACGACTTTGTTGAGAGAGATCATTGCCGATGTAGTTGTGAGAAGGGCCAGGCGGATATTGAAGGCTGGTGTCCGGAATTTGTTTGAAGCGAAGTGGAATGTGCTCGAGGGGGCGATGGGATATTATGCGATTAATGACGCAGTATTTGGCAATGAAGGAATTGTCGTGGCGAGCAATAATAATGCGGCGGTAGAGAACATATCGAAGGAGCTGCCGGTTGCGGGCAGTATTGACCGTGGGAGTTTTGGACATGCGAATTATTTTTCGCGGGTTGCCAGTCTTATCCAGGATGAGCCATGTTGGGGGATGTTGAGCGCGGCGCTTGGAAGATCGGATAACCGAAGGGCGTTCATCAGCAAGTTCTGGTTTAGCAAGGAACATAATTTCCGGAAGCTTTTGAAGGAGAAATGCATGGACGCTGATGCGATCAGGGAGAATGAAATGGAATATGAGAGGGTTGCCGGGAAGCTTGGTGGTTTGCTGGAGGACTGGGAACGTTTTCAGGGATTGGCGGTGGAATATCATGATCTATTGGAGAGGCGTGAAGTTGGTGGTGATAAGGAGTGGGGTAACTGGCCGGATAAGGGATTTTTGGAGCTGAGTGTAAGTGAGATCCATCGACTGACGCCCTATTCTTCGGAGAAGCTGAATATTCTTCGGAGCGAGATATTCATAGAGAGTCTGAGGCTTATTGAGCTGGCTATTCGTCTGAACGCGCGATTTTTTAATGCGAATCTGAATACGTTTGTCAATCTATCGCCAAATAAGCCGGTTGCCGGATTGGACGGGGCTGTTGCGGCGACGTTATGGAATAGCTTCTTCTTTTGTGTCCCTGTGGTCTCCGTGACGCTGGCTTCTTTTCAGCCTCAGTTCTACAATATGGGACAAGGGTCTATTGGCTGGGTGCTGATCGATGAGGCGGGGCAGGCGACGCTGCCGTCGGTATGCGGGGCGATCTGGCGGGCGAAGCGATGTGTTGTTATCGGCGACACGTTGCAGATACCGCCTGTTGTAACTATTCCTGCTGGACTGGGAAGGCAGCTGCAGGCGGAGTATGGGGTTGGGGAGGAGTGGAGCCCGTTGAGGCATTCGGCGCAGAGCCTTGCAGACAGGGTGAGTTTGTATGGGACATATGTTGGGAGTAATATCTGGACCGGGGCGCCGTTGCGTGCGCATCGGAGGTGCAGCGAGCCGATGTTCTCCATCTCGAACGAGATCGCTTATAAGGGGCAGATGGTAAAAGTTACGCCAGACGGGGTCCGGGACTATCCTACGGGTAGCAGCGGATGGATCGATGTTGTGCCGATGACGGTGAGCGGTCATGCGGTAACGGAGGAACTGCAGGTGGCGGAGGATCTGATCCGGATGCTGGTGGGGTTTGGGGGGAGGATATTTCTTATTTCTCCTTTCCGGTCCGTGGTGGACGCCTGCGGCGTCCGACTTAAGCAGATGTATGGTATTGATTGCGGGACCATTCATAGTTTCCAGGGGAAGGAAGCGGAGGTGGTGATCCTTGTGCTCGGTACAGATATCGGAGCCGTTGAGGCCCGAAACTGGGTTGCGGAGAGCCCCAATATGCTGAATGTTGCAGTCACCCGCGCGAAGGACCGGCTGTATGTGATCGGGAACAGGGAGGCCTGGGGCCGGCACAGGTACTTTGATTATCTTTCGGGGGCATTGAAGACAAAAGATCATCAAAGCGGGAGATTGTTTTAGTAAGAAAAAAACTTTATGTTTGTAGTATAGTATAGGATAGAATAGAATACCTTTGAACTCGACTGTAGTCATAAGCTTTTTGGCGTTCACTGTACTTGCCGCAGGGATTGCCGTGTATAAGACGAGGGGACAGAAGCTGGGAACTTCACTGGCCTATTTTCTTGGCAACAGGAATTTTGGCTTTTGGATGATCGGCTGTTCTCTTTTTCTGACGAATATGAGCGCCAATCAATTCGTGGGCGAGAATGAGTATGTGTATTCGACGGATATGTCCGTGATGTGCTGGGGGATGAGCTCGATACTGGCGATGCTGGTTGTGGCCGAATGGCTGATGCCGGTGTATTTGCGAATAGGCGCTGTGACGACGCCGGATTTCCTGGAGAGGCGTTTTGACCGGGCCACCAAGCGGATGGTCTCCATTATCTTTTTGGTTAGCTATCTGGTAAATCTTATTCCTTCTGTTTTGTATGGATGCGCGGTTGCGCTGAACGGGATACTGCACATCGATCAGTGGCTGGGGTTGAGCTATTTTGCTTCTATCCGAGTGCTGGTGTTGCTGGTGGGAGTGATCGGCGGATGCTATACTCTTTTGGGGGGGCTGAAGGCGATCACGATCAGCGATGTGGTGCAGGGGGTTGGCATGGTGCTGGGTGGGGCTTTCCTGACCTATTATGGTTTTCGCTATCTGGGAGGGGGGAGTGTGGTTACTGGGATCCACCGTCTGGTCAGCGATCACCGCGAGCATCTGAATGCTATCGGGGGCAAGGGGAGCGCGGTGCCTTTCAGCACTTTGTTCACGGGGATGTTGCTGATCAATATCTATTACTGGGGCATGGAGCAGTATATCGTGCAGGAGACGCTGGCTTCGCGGGACCTGGCGACGAGCCAGAAGGGGATTGCGCTGGCCTGTGTGGGTAAGCTGATGGCGCCATTGCTGTTGAATGTGCCGGGGCTGATGGCGGTGCATCTTTATTCGGGGCTGGGGAATTCGGTGAATGCTTTCCCGCGGCTGGTGAGTGACGTGATGCCGCCGTTGATATCGGGATTTATTGCGGCTATTGTTTTTGGCGGTGCGTTGAGCACCTTTAATGCAGGGTTGAACAGCCTGGGGACCTTGTTCACGGTGAATGTATATCTGCCCTGGAAACAGCGGCATGGGGAGCAGCCGGATGAGAAGGCAATTGTTCGCGGAGCGCGGATATTCCAGGTGCTGGTGATCGCGGGAGGCATTTATTTTGCCCCGCTGATCATCAATTTCAGCGGTGGTTTCTACAACTACCTGCAGAAGGCGGCCAGTTTTTTCAGCGTGCCGATATTCACGGTGATGACGGTTGGTTTTTTGACGAAGAAGACGCCGGCGATAGCGGCGAAGGCGGGATTGATATTTTTTGTAGTGAGCTATATGCTGACACAGTTTGTGTTTCATACCGGGTTGCATTATTTGCATGTACTGGCGATCCTGTTCGTGGTCACCGTTGCGGGTATGCTGCTTATCGGCAAGTTATATCCGATGGAAACGCCGTTCAGGATCGTGAATGAGGGGGCTGCCACGCTTTCGCCGTGGAAGCAGCGGCACTGGTATTTTGTTTTGCTTTTGGCCGCTATGATCGGGATGTTTGTACTTTTTTCTCCACTAGGACTTGCACATTAATTTTTTTAATAATTACGATGAAGAAACCTTATTTGATCTGTTGCTTGCTATTGAGCATTTTGTTTGTCTCTTCCGGTCTGCGGGCGCAGCGGAAGATCGATGTCCATACCCGTGATATGAGTCTGATACTTACGTTAGGGTCAGATGGAAAGCTATACCAGTCCTATCTCGGGACGCGGGTGGCTTTGCGTTCTGCGCCGGCTGATACGGTAGTTGAGAGCTATGCGCAGGGCGGGGGGAGCTATCTTTTTGAACCGGCGATCAGGATCGTTCATGCCGATGGGAATCCGTCACTGGACCTGCGGGTGGATTCCTGGCGGGTAGACAGTACAACGGACAGCAATATACGAGTAACGAGCATTGTCATGAAGGACCCTGTCTATCCTGTCACCGTGGTATTGGAGTTGCGGGCTTTTTTACGGGAGAATGTCATTGAGTCGAGCGTGGCGATCAGTCATACCGAGAAGTCCGCGGTTCGGGTGAGCAATTTCGCCTCCTCGATGCTACATTTTCATGCGGACAGCTATTGGCTGACGCAGTGGCATGGGGACTGGGCCAGGGAGATGCATATGGATGAGAGCCGGCTGACGAGCGGGATCAAGATCATCGACAGCAAGTTGGGCACCCGCGCGGATATGTACCAGACGCCGGTATTCTTATTGTCACTGGATGGAGAGTCGACAGAAGAGGCCGGTAAGGTGCTGGCGGGTACGCTGGCCTGGTCGGGTAGCTTTCAGCTGCTGTTCGAGGTAGACGAAAAAGACAGGCTGAGTATCCTGCCGGGTATGAACCCTTATGCTTCGGACTATGTGCTCGATGCGGGCAAGACGCTGAAGACGCCTGAATTCATATTTACCTATTCTGACGAGGGCAGGGGGCTGGCGAGCCGCAATCTGCATGACTGGGCCCGTAGCTATGGCGTGCTGGACGGCAAGGGGTCGAGGATGACCCTGCTGAATAACTGGGAGTCCACGCAATTTGCGTTCAACGAGCAGAAGCTGGATACTTTGTTCAGCGAAACGCGTCGTTTAGGCGCGGATATGTTCCTGTTGGATGATGGCTGGTTTGGCAATAAATACCCGCGGAACAATGATCATACCTCGCTGGGGGACTGGCAGGAGAACAAGGCCAAGCTGCCGCATGGGATAGCGAGGCTGGAGAAGGACGCCGCCGAGAAGGGTGTGAAGTTTGGTATCTGGGTCGAGCCGGAGATGGTGAGTCCGAAAAGCGAGCTGTACGAGAAGCATCCGGACTGGGTGCTGAAGCTGCCGAACCGCGCCGAGAACTATTTCCGGAATCAGCTGGTGCTTGATCTCGTGAATCCGGCGGTTCAGGATTTTGTCTTCCGGACCGTGGACGACCTGTTGACGCAGCATACCGGTATCGCCTATCTGAAATGGGACTGTAATAGAATGATAACAAATGCCTATTCCCCTTATCTCGGGAGTCGTCAGTCCAATCTGTATATCGACTATGTGGCGGGGCTGTATGCGGTACTGGACCGTCTCCGTGCGAAGCACCCCTCGGTGCCGATGATGCTGTGCAGCGGTGGCGGAGGAAGGACGGACTATGGGGCGCTGAAATATTTTACTGAGTTCTGGCCCAGCGACAATACCGACGCGGTCGAGCGGGTATACATACAGTGGGGATATTCGTATTTCTTCCCGGCCAATACGATCGCCTGTCATATCACGTCCTGGGGGAAGGAGCCGTTGAAGTTTCGCACTGACGTGGCGATGATGGGGAGGTTAGGCTATGATCTGGACGTTTCGAAGATGACAGACAAGGAGCTGGCGTTCAGTCAGCAGGCGCTGAAGGACTATCGCCGGCTGAGCCCGACGATCGGGCAGGGAGACTTGTATCGGTTGCTGGCGCCTTATGGCAGCGATCGGGCTGCGCTGATGTATGTGGACCGGGACAAGAAGAAGGCTGTCCTGTTCGGCTATGTGCTGCATCCGCGGTATGGAAATACATGGGCGCCGGTGAAGCTGCAGGGGCTGGATGCGGGTAAGAACTACCGGGTGAAGGAGATCAACCGATATCCCGGAACGCCGGTGAATCTTGTGGAGGAAGGGAAGACTTTCACGGAGGATGGGAAGGCATTTACGGGGGAATACCTGATGAAGACGGGGCTGTCCATCCTGGGCAAGAAAGAATTGACGAGCACGGTCGTCGAGATCACGGAAGAATAAAATTTCAAATCTATACTTATGTCAGGCAATCGGGTTTTTCTGTTGGCTGTGTTTTTCGCGGTGTCGGGTGTTGCGACCGGGCAGCAGACCTGGAATTTTGGAAAGGAGAACCGGATCGTGTATGACGTCTCGCGCGGGGTGTATGGGGTGGTGTTGAATGGGCGCCAGGTAGTGAGTAATGCTTATGCCTATTGTAAGGGGGAAGGGGTGTTCGATTCGCGGGTGGCCTCGTCGCCACGGAAGGTGGTGAAGAAGGGGAATGTATATATGGTGAGCACGGGCAGGCTGCAGCAGCTGTTCTATGTTGATCCTTCGCTGGACTATGTGGAGATGGAGGTGCGGGTTTCGGGGGCCAGGTGTAATTATATGTCTGTGATGACGGGGGGATTTTTAGCAGGGGGTATGAGGGCTTTGCGCGTACCCTATGATAATGATATGTATGTGCGCTATGATGCGCGGGAATTGGGGAAGGGAGGATTTGTGAGTTCGGAGGTTACGGCGGTATATGATGATGAATCACGCGAAGGGATAGTTATGGGGTCGCTTGAGCATAATGTCTGGAAGAGCGGGGTTGCAGTTGGAGATACCCTCTCTTTGTTTGCGGGTCTGTCCGATACGACCATTACTCACGATCGTATCCCGCATGGACTTGTGAGGCTGGTGGGTGGGTATTGCCATAGTCCGCGTATGGTGGTTGGCCGGTGGGCTGACTGGAGGAATGGGATGGAGGAGTATGCCCGGTTGAATATGCGGCTGGGGCCGCGGGTGGTGTTTGACTGGAACAAGCCGGTTCCTATTGTCTGGAACAGCTGGGGCGCGATACAGGACAAGCTGACGCTGGAGAAGGTGAAGGGTGTTGTGGATTTTTTGCATGATTCTGTCGGGGGCTTCAGGCGATCGGATGGCAGTCTTTTTATTGATCTGGATGCTTTCTGGGATAAGATGACGCCGGGCGGGCTGGATGGCGATGTGAGCAAGCTGCAGGAGTTCGTGGCTTATTGCAGAGAGAAGGGGATGCATCCGGGAGTATACTGGACACCGTTTGCCGAGTGGGGGAAGAGTGAGCGGCCAATTGCGGGGACGAGCTATCGGTATGAGCAGGTGTGGACGAAGCAGAACGGGAAGGTCGTAGATATTGACGGGGGCAGGGCGATGGACCCAACGCATCCGGCTGTGCGGTGGCAGATCGTGCATGTGCTGGGCCGGCTGAAGGCGCTGGGTTTTGAGATGATCAAGGTCGATTTTCTCGGGCATGGGGCGGTGGAGGCGGATCATTTTTATGACCCTTCTGTGACGACGGGGATGGAGGCTTTTGCGCGGGGGATGTCGCTGGTGGACAGCGTGCTGGACGGGAGTATGTTGTTATATGCTGCTATCTCTCCGAGTCTGGCCACGAGCCGATATGTGCATATGCGGCGTATTGCGTGTGACGCTTTTTCGGCGATAGACAATTCCGAGTATACGTTGAACGGCACGGGTTATGGCTGGTGGCTGGGGCGGATGTATAATTTTATCGATGCCGACCATGTCGTGTTCAATGTGGCGCCTGATGGGATGAACCGGGCGCGGCTGGCTGCGTCGCTGGTGACGGGTACGCTGACCACGGGGGATGACTATTCGATACCCGGTAAGTGGAGGGGGATGGCGGAATTGTTGTTACAGGATGAGGGGCTTTTGGGGATCGCCCGCAAGGGGGTGAGCTTTTCGCCGGTGGAGGGGAATACGGGAGACAGGGGAGTGAATATTTTTACGCAGGTATTGGATGGAGTGAGGTATGTGGCGTTCTTTAATTATAGTGATCAGGAGAAGGAGTATTCGGTGCCGCTGTCGAGACTGGGTATTGCCGGCGGGGCTTGTTCCGCGACGGAACTGTTCAGCCAGGCAGTGGAGAAATTTGAAGGTAAGATGATGGTGCGGGTGCCTGCGAGTGACGTAAAGCTATATCGTTTAAAGTGAGTGTCTCCGGATGAGGACGGTGGGGATCGTTTCCCGGACCGGCTCGCGGCGAAGGACAAATTCTGCGGCTCGTTCGGCCATGTATTTGAAGTCGGCCGAATAAGTGGTGATCCCATTGCAGATGATCTCTTTGACGACGTCATCGTTGTGAGACAGGATACCCACGTCTTTTCCGAGTGTCAGTCCTTTTGCTATGCAGTCTTTGAGCATGGCCCATAGCTCGGTATTATTGATGGTAAAATATACATATCCTTTCTGGATGGAGCCGGGCTCGTAGGTGGTAGCGATGGTGCTTTTTATCTTGTAATCCTTTACGAATTTTTTGTAGGCGTTGAGTATTTCGATCGGTGTATCGGAAGAAGGACGGTAGTAATATACCATGCCTTTGTAGGCCTTGATGGTCGTACTGAGCTTGGTGAATGCTTCGTAGGAGGAGCGTTCAAATTCCTGCGTGATGTGTGAAAAGTCGCCGCCGATGGGTTCATAGCGGTCGATCATGAGGAATTTGGACATGGGAAGGGTGTGGAGGATGTCGGCGGTCCTTTTGTGGGGGATAGGCGCCACGACATACATTCCGTATTTCCCTCTGACGTTGGATATGATGCTTTCGAAGACGTCGATGTTGTTGTGATGAAAGAAGACGTCTACGTGTGTGGTCTCGCCGAGGAGGTCGCGGAATGTCTTGTAGAAGACTTCCTGGAAGCTGTCGAAGGCGAAGATGATGAGGGCCAGTCTCAGCTGTTTTTCCGTATCTCCGTTGGCGACATAGAAGCCGACACGGTTCTTGGACTCTACGATCCCGCGGCTGGTGAGGTCTTTATAGGACCGGGCGATCGTCTCTCTGGCGAAGCCAAATTCACGGATAAGGCTGTTGACGGAAGGAAGCATATCTCCCTGGGAGAGGATCTTATCGTTGATGGCATTGATGATGCCCTGAACCAGCTGTTCGTGTTTTGAAAGTCCTGCTATGCCTTCCAGCTGTCGTATTTCCTGGAATACGTCGCGCATTGAAAAAATAGTTTTTAGAGTTTGTGCGTCTAGTCTGTCCCGTTAGGGTTTGTGTCTGTACTACACTGTGCTAGTGCAAATATATTGTATATTTTACGGTTTTTGTTAATTCAGGCCAGTGATCGGTTCTGAAGGGGGTGGTGGGGAGGCCTTCCTTGTTGAACAGACCAGCATTGCTGGCGTCGTCGGCCCAGGCGTAGCGTACGGCGACGGGGTGGGGGACGTCGGGTGCGTATAGGGTTATCCGGTCGCCTGTCAGGGTTGGGGTTGCCGGGTAGAATTTTTGGTTGGGGCCTGCGAGTTCGAAGCCGGTGGAGTTGGGTGTACCGGTGGGCTCGCTGCCGCCGGGGGTGGACGTGCCGGGGGTGGACGCGCCGGGGGTTTTGAGGACCAGGCCGGAGCCTTTTCCGGTGAAGGTCAGCTCAATGCGGTCGCCTTTTATTTCCATGGTACTGAATTTGGGGCCTTCTGCGACGATGGGCTTGCCGTAGCTGTCTTTGAGGGCGAGCAGGGCGAGTCTTTTGCCGACGTCCTGTTTGTTCTTAGGATGAATATCGTTGGGTTCGCCGATGTCGGTGGTTACGGCCATGCCGGTGTGGGGGACGGACAGCGTGAGGGTTTGGGATTCGCGGAGCTCGGCCCAGGCACTGCCTTTCTCGCTGTCGCCGTGGTCGCCTTTGAAGCTGGTGAGCTGCACATAATAGAACGGCGCGTCCTTTTCTTTCCAGTGGTTGCGCCAGTCGCGGATGATGAGCGGCATGGCCTTGCGGTACTGGTAGCCGCGTTTGGCGTTGTTCTCGCCCTGGTACCAGATAAAGCCTTTGACGGCGAATTGGGTTACGGGATTGATCATTCCATTGAAGAGCAGGGACGGATAGCTATTGGGTCCGAAGTTGCCGCTGCCGGCGGCGATGGACGCTACCTGGAAGGACCAGGCGCCGGTGAGGCTTGTCGTTGTTGCGCCGCGGGTGAGGTAGAGGTCGTTGCTGTCTCCGTAGACTCCGCCTCCGCCGCCTGTGTCGTCGACCTTTATCGTGATGGTGTTGGTGCCTTCGTGAAGAATACCCGGGGGTATTTTGTAGATGCGTCTCTGGTTGTAGCCGTTGGTGGAGCCGATGGGGATGCCGTTGAGGAATGTTTCGTCGTTGTCGTCGATCATTCCCAGGGAGAGGGTGGCGCTGTCGGTTAGTGAGCCCGGTTTTATTTCGAATTCTTTTCTGAACCAGACCTGTCCGTCGAAGGTGTTGCCGAGCTGCTGGTTGTCCCAGAGGCCGGGGAGCTGCATGGTCGGCCATTTGCGATCGTCGAAGGAGGGGGACTTCCAGGAGGCGATGGCTGTGTTATCGGGTAAGGGGCCCTGCAGGTCGTTGACCAGCTGGAACATTTTTTTGTGGAAGACTACTTTTAGCGAATCCATGTCGAGCTGAGGGAGGTTTTTTACCGCCTCCCGGTATTCCGCGCTTGTGTCGAGGCTGCCTCTGCTGATCCAGGATTCGATGTCGGTGCCTCCCCAGGCTGAAAAGACGAGGCCGATGGGGATGTTCAGCGTTTGGTTCAATTCTCTTCCGAAGAAATAGCCGACGGCCGAAAAGGGACTGATCGTGGCGGGGCTGCATTCCTGCCACTGTGTGGGTTTCACGTCCTCTTCGGGTCTGCCGCTGATATCCTTTTCCACTGTGAAGAGCCTGATATTGGGATAGGCGGCGTGGTCGATCTCGTATTGGTAGTTGTTGACATGGGACCAGCCTGAGACGGGGAATTCCATATTTGACTGGCCGCTACATACCCACACGTCGCCGACCATGACATTTTTGTAGTTGATGGTGTTGCTGGCGGCGGTGATCGTTAGTTCATATGGGCCGCCGTAGGTGACGGGTTGCAGGGTGACGGACCATTTTCCGTGGTTGTCGGCGGTGGTCGTTGCGGATTGTCCGTGGAAGGAGACTTTGACGGGTTGGCTATTGGGTGCATGGCCCCAGACTTTGATCGGGTGGTCCCGTTGGAGGACCATGTTGTCGCTGAAGATATGGGGGAGGGTGACCTGGGTGATCGTATGTGTTAGTCTTAGTAGTCGGGTCTCGTGGGGGGCTACTGTCTGGTTGAGGGTTGAGGTCTGGTGTGACCAGACGTCGCGGACCTGGTATGCGCCGCTGGTGTCGAGGCCGAGGTCGCCGTAGCGGATGTTGGTCTGCATGGGCTTGTCTCCTTTATTCAGTATGGCGACGGCGATGTCGCCGTTGGCCAGTGGTTTTGTAAAAATCTCCCAGGTGTCATCGTTGAATTTGCGTTTGCCTTGTATGCCCAGCGGGTCCTGGTCGATCGCGATGGCTTCTTTGTTGGTGAGGATCGTCTGTGCGTTGCCGCTGAGGTTGCGGAGGTCGGCGCTTGCGGCCAGGGGTGCGGCCATGATACAGTAGAGGCTGAACTGGCTTTGGTATTCCTGGTCGTTGCAGCCGATGCCGCCGAGGTCGGAGGCGGGGCCTTTCTTTCCGTAGAGCCCTACTACGAGCATATCCGGGTCATTCCAGTGTCCTTTTTGTGCGTACTGGTCGAGGCCCGCGTTGATATCGACGATATTGAGGATGCCCATGCCTTCTTCGCCTGGTTTTGCTTTCCATTTGTCGCGGACGTCGCCGGTGGTTCGCCAGACCGTGCCGCCGGCTTCTGCGGCCCATAGCCAGGGCTGTCTGTCGCCCCATTCGCAGATGCCGAGGAGTATCTCACGGCCGGATGCGGCCAGGGCGTCGGCCATTGTTCTGTAGCGGATCTTTGCGGTTGCAGGGTCGGTGGGGGCGTTGCAATAGTCGTATTTCAGATAATCGATGCCCCATGCGGCGAATGTGGAGGCGTCCTGTCGTTCGAAGCCGAGGGACCCGGTGAAGCCGCCGCATGTTTTTTCGGCGGCGTCGGAGTAGATACCCAGCTTAAGGCCTTTGGAATGGATGTAAGTAGCGAGGGCCTTTATGCCATGGGGGAATTTTTTTGGATCGGGGACGAGGTTGTTGTGGGCGTCGCGTCCGCTCACCCAGCCGTCGTCGATGAAGATAAATGTGTAGCCTGCGGCTTTCATTCCGGAGGAGACCATGGCGTCGGCGGTGGATCGGATGAGGGATTCGGTGATGTTGGGACCGAAGCTGTTCCAGGACATCCAGCCCATGGGGGGAGTGGACCTTTGGGTGGTATGGCCTAAGGGGGGAGTGTATTGGGCGTTGGCCGATAGGACTGTCGCGAGGAGGACTGGGAGTAATATGTGTCGCATGGGTGTTATCTGGCTGAGCTGGTTTTTACGGTGAGGACTTCGCCGTTCAGCTTGATCTTTAAGGTACGGGATTGTTTTGAATAGATGTGATAGCTGGTGACTTTGCCGTCCTTCCACTTGAAATCGACGATATAGTTGCCGCGCGCCTTCAAGCCTTTTACTTCTCCTTCCTGTTGCCATTCGTCGGGTATAGCGGGCAGGAAGTTGATATAGCCGGCGTGGCTCTGGATCAGCATTTCGGCGAGGCCTGCTTCACCGCCGAAGTTGGCGTCGATCTGGAAGGGCGGGCCTGCGGAGAACAGATTGGGGTAGATGCCGCCTCCCGCGCCATAGTTGATGTTCGTGGCGAAGGTGGGGCGCATAAGGTATTTGAACAGGTGGTAGGCGTGGTTGCCTTCGTATAGTCTGGACCACATCAGCATCTTGTAGGCGATGGACCAGCTGGGACCATCGTCGCCGCGGGCGTCGAGCGTCTTTTTGCAGGCCTCAGCCAGGTCGGGAGTACTGTCCGGTGTTATCAGATTGGCGGGATAGAGGCCATAGAGGTGGGAGATATGCCGGTGGTGCACTTCGGTTTCGGGATAGTTCTCCAGCCATTCCATCACTCTGCCGTCGGGAGCGATCGTTCCGGGCGGGGGCAGCAGGGGTAGCTGCGCTTGCAGGGTGTCTCTGAAGGCCTTGTCGATGTGGAACAGATCGGAGGCGATGATCACGTTGTTAAAGAGTTCCCGGGTGATCTGGTTGTCGATCGTTGGGCCCATGCAGATGCTGGCGTGTTCGCCATTCGGGAGCATGAAGCTGTTCTCGGGCGAGGATGAGGGGGAGGTTACGAGCCAGCCTGTTTTGGGGTCTCGGATCAGCATGTCCTTGTAGAATTGGGCTGCTCCTTTGAGGACGGGATAGATGCGCCGCAGGTAGGCGGTGTCGTTGGTGAATGCGTAGTACTGCCAGAGATTGTTGCAGAGCCATCCTGAACCTGATTTTGCAGCGCCCCAGGAGGCGCTTTCACCCGGTTCGGTAAAATGCCAGGGGTTGGTAATGACGTGGGCCACCCAGCCATTTGCCTGATAGTAAGCCTTTGCCGTCTTTTTGCCGTTTGGCACCATTCCCTCGACCAGTCTTGCGAGGGGAAGGTCGAGTTCAGACAGATTGCTGACGTCCATGGGCCAGTGGTTCATTTCTACGTTGACGTCGAGGTGGTAGTCTCCGTTCCAGGGGGTGTGTATCTGGTTTGCCCATAGTCCCTGGAGGTTGGGAGGCAGCAGGCCGACCCTTGTGCTGCTGATGCTCAGATAGCGGCCGAACTGGTAGAACAGCGTGGCCATTCCGTTGTCGTCCTGCGGGGCGTTCTGGAAGGTGATCAGCCGTTGGTCGGTGGGAAGGTCTTCCCTGGTTTTCGGTCCGAGGTTTAGAGTTACCCTGTTGAAGAGGCGCCGGTAGTTGCTGATATGGTTTTTCTTTTCTGTCGTGTAGGGATGACCGATAGCTTTTGCCAGGAGACGGGTGGTGTTGCTGACGTAGCCCGGGTTGTAGAAATCGGTGCCGGCTGAGATATAGAGTATCAGTTCTGTTGCACCGCTTATTATGAGCTTGTTGTTTTCAGTCCGTTGCGATCCGTCCTTTAACACCGCCTGCACTTTCGCGAGGTATCTCATGCCTTTGCCGTCGGTGCCGTTATCGAGCTGGCCTGCCAGCTGAAGAGTGTTGTTATTGGATGATACGGACCTTTTCTCCGGGCGGTCGATGGTTATCGCGCAGCTGATGCTGGCTGGTTTGTCGGCTGATATCCGGATGATATCGACGTCTGTGGAGAAGGAGGTGAAATATTCTTTTCGATATTTTACGCCGTTGATCTCGTAGGTGGATGTGGCTATCGCGCTATCGAGGGAGAGTGTGCGGCGGTAGTTGGTGGGCGTGCTTGTTTTTGTGCCGCCTCCATAGGAGAAGTTGAGTTTCAGCGTTCCCAGCATCTGGAAGCAGCCCCAGCGGGGGCCTTCGGAGCCGGGGCCGACGCAGATGAAGTTCTTGTTGACCAGCTGCTGGGCCTCGTCGTTCCTGCCTTCGAAGAGGAGCTTTCTTATCTCTGGCAGGCTTTTGTAGGCCTCGTAGTTGTTGGCGTCCTGTTGGGAGCCTGACCATAGCGTGATGTCGTTGAGGACGATGTTCTCGGTGGTGACGCCGCCGTCGGGAGTCATGCCGAGCCGTCCGTTGCCGAGGGGGAGGGCGCCTTCCCAGGTAGAGGCGGGTTCGTTATACCAGAGATGCAGGGGACGAATTTGGGCGATGCCTGTCTGCGAGAGACAAGCGATCGCCCATGTAAAAAATAGCTTATGGTTGAGCGTCATAATTTTCAAACTTACGGATTGTTTGTCATTGCTTGTACCAGAATGTGAGCTGGCTGAGGTTGACATAGGCAGGGTCGTCGGTTGTTTTTAAGACACGGATCATGATGTAGCGGACGGGTGGCGGATTGGGGATCAGGTCGGCGTTAAAGGGAGCCTGGCCGTCGTCGTTGCGGATCACTTCTTTTAAGAGAGTCCATCCTTTCGAGATGGCTTCGTTCTTCCAGCCGGGGTCGTTGCCTGGCAGGGCGGTCTCAGCGCCGGTGGTATCGGCGATGCCCCATACCTCGAAGTCGATGGGGTTGTGGCAGCAGTTGCGTCCAATTTCCTGGATGCGGGTCAGGTTGTTATAAGTAGCGCCCATGTCGAAGCTGAAGTGCTGCGGAAGGGGAGAAGAGCCGTCGGAGTGATAAATATTCGGGTAGCCTTTTGGCTGAGTGGCTCCGTCCCACAGCTGGCTCATCGAGGTGCCGAAGCCTGCGTTCATGTCGTTGGGCAGGTGGATCTCTTTGAACAGGCTTTTGTCGCACTGTATGATCCTGAAGATAGAGGGGAAGGTATCATAGGCGGAGGTGTAGAATGTGTCTATTGCGCCGGCTTTGGGAATGTAGGAGGACTGATAGAATACGGAGGTCCCGGGCTTGAAGTCGTGAATGGTGATGGACGAGCTGTCGGGGCTGAGTACCACCTGCTGTGTAGTCCCAGTGCTGTTAGTGTACTTGATGGTAGTCCCGATATTGATGGTATCGGGTGTCAGGAATTTCAGGGTTACGTCGGGCTGACTACCGGGGAAGACATAGGGAGTATCTGTGTTGACGAGCCGGTTGTGGAGGAGGCTCTGGTAGATGCTGCCGTAGACCTTGACGTTGTCGAGCTCGGTCGAGATAGATTTGTTGCCTGCGTTGTCATAGGAAAATATGAAGAAGGTATAGATATATTCCTGGAGCTTATTGATCAGGCAGCTCACGGTATCAGATGGCGTGTGCTTGTTGGCGGGGATGACCAGTGAGTCGGCGTAGTTGTTCCAATAGACGACGTATTTCGCTACGCTGGGGTCGGGGCTTGGATGCCAGGCCAGCTCGACGCGGCTGTTGCCGGGATATGCGGTGATCGAGGTAACCGATCCGGGGTATGTTATTTCGCTGCCGTTCAGGAAGGACCTGTAGTCTGTAGGTTTTCTCGAGCAGGAGAATGCATTACAGAGGAGCAGGACTATCAGCAGGATTCTAGTATAGTGCTTCATGATAATTTGATGTTGGGTTAAAATGGATTTCCGAAAATCGACATTTCATTCATGTTAAAATAGTTGTTGGTGCCGCCCATGGTCGACATGCACTCGAAACGGATATAGCGGACCTTCGGGAGGTCGATCGAGAAATTGAAGTTGAAGCCGTTCTTCCAGGTTTGGATATCGGCGTCGGTCAGCGGATTGTCGTTGGGTCTTGGGGGAGCGTTAAAGACGCCGAGGTTGATCCACCCGCCGGGTGTCTTGCTGCCCAGGGCAGGCAGCTGTGTAGTATCGTTGGGCATCAGCTCGTCCTGCGGCACGTCGGCTCTGCCCCACATGACCCATGTCTGAGGAGCGCCGGAATTCCATACGAAGATGTTGCCGTCGCCAACTCTGTCCCAGACGACGTAGCGGCTTAGCCTGGCGGTCTGACCCATGTCGAAGGTTGCCCAGGCAGGCCAGATATTGGGTTTGGCGGAGGTGGACAGGATCGGCTGCTGGGTGTTGTAGCAGTATTCGCCGGTGTTGTAGTCCCAGAGGTTGCTGAGGTTGAAGAGGCCATTCTGGTAGTTGGGTACGTCTGTCGCCAGCACGTAGGGTTGGAACAGCGACTTTGACAGCATTGTTTCGAAGATCGGCGTGGTGACCTGGAACAGGGTGTCGGATGTGTTGCCCCATTGGTCGGTTACGTAGATCCCGAATCTGATAGGGACGGTATCGTATCCTCTCAGGCTATAGCTGATGGAAGTGTCATCGGTATAGTGCTGATCCTGTATCTCATATTTGGTATTTCCAATAGCGGTGGGCAGGACTGTAACGATGCCGACGGCTGTCTTTGTCGAATCGGTGGCTTTGATATTGACACCGCCGAAGTCTGGCTGAATAGACAGGGAGTTACGGATCATTTTATAGGGTGGTAAGAGGGGATGGACCGTTACTACTACGGAGTCCGACATTACCTCCGCCCGGGAAACGGTGTAGAGGACTACCCTGTAGTCAACCGTGTCGGCAAAGCCGCTGACGGTGATGCTGTCGGAGTAGTAGGAGGATTTTGTCTGGCGGGTGGTCTTACCGTTGATCTTATAGGTCGCCTGGACATACAGGATGTTCTTTGAGTCCGGCAGCGTATACGTGATATAGGCTCCTCCGTGGAAATTGGAGATCTTGATGTTGGAGATTACGCCCGGTTTGGTCTTGTCTGTCGAGGTGACTGTGTTGTAGGCGGAGTCCTTTTGGCAGGATGCGAGCACAAGGCTGAATGCCGCCAGCAGTAGTCCGTTCTTGATTATTGTTGATATCATATAATACGATTTGTTGTGTTTACCAGTAGGGAGTTTGTACGAGGTTCGGGTTTGTGAGCAGGTCATATTTCTGGATCGGGAAGAGGTAGTCTCTCAGTCCGAACTGGGGCTGATAGGCAGCGTGCAGGTTGTAATAGGCAGTGATCGTTTTTGAGCGGTCCTGTACGGTCCAGCCCAGGAAAGGCGTGGCGAAGATGTTCTGCAGCTCTTTCCATCTTCTGAGGTCCCAGCCTGCCTGTCCTTCGAAGGACAGCTCGATCCTTCTTTCCTGGTGGATGATATCGCGTAGGCCGTCTTTTGTACTGGGTTTGGACGGGTTCCGGGAAAAGTTGGACCAGGACTGCTGGACGCCGGCGAGGTCTGCACGTGCGCGTACCTGGTCGATCCATTTGTAGACTTCAGCAGAAGGGCCGCCGACCTCGTTGAGGCATTCGGCATACATGAGCCAGAGGGCGGGAAGGCGCATGAAGGGCCAGGAGTAACCTTTTTGAATGAAGTTGTTCACGCCAGCGGAAGTCTGGTAGGGTACGAGCTTTTTGGGCCAGTAGCCTGTGCTGTTATAAGAGATCGGGTCGGTAGGCGAGGCGGGGCCGTTGACGGCGTTGATATAGTTGGGGTTGTTGTCGTCTGTGACGCCGAAGCCGAACCAGATGCTGCCGTCAAAGGCAACGTCGGCGTAGTATCTTTCCTCTCTGTCGAGGTTCCCCTTGTTAGTAGAATATCCTTTTTTTACATAGTAGCCGTTGGCGTCGTCGCCCTGTGTAACCTTGTACCGGTTGGCATAGTCCCACGTCTTGTCTTCACTGATGGGAACGCCATTTTTGGTATAAAATATTTCTGTCTCGCCGATGGGAACCGAGAAGTTGGAGTAGAAGTCATACACGGTGGTAGATACACCCGTGACACGGGGGCAGGCTTGTATCTGGTAGCCGAATCCGGGGTTGAGCGTCCATATCTGCTCGGTATTCCAGCTGTCATTGACTGCGCCCATTATGGTCAGGAGCTTTTTTGTAGAATCGCTCATATGGGTGATGCCGCTTTGCGATACGAATGTATAGAGGGCTGCGCCGGAGGCTGTGGCGGCGTCGATGGCGGCCTTGCAGGCATCGGCGGCCTTTTGCCATTTGGAGGCGTCGACACTGGAAGAGAAGAGTGGTTTGCCGTCGACGTTCTTAAAGCTGGCGTAGTCCGGATTGCCGTTGAAGAGCGGGCTTGCCTGTGTTGTGAGGACTTCGGCTTTTACGGCGAGGGCGACGACCTGGGTGACGCGTCCGTCTTCGAGGATCGTATTCATAATGGTAGGAGGGAGGTCGGGAATGGCCTCGTCGAGCAGCCTGACGACGTAGTTGAAGCAGGAGTCGACGGGTTGTTGTTTTTGCCTGACCTGGTCAGCGGTGGCGTTGACGGGCAGGGCAACATCAGCGATCGGGATGGCGCCATACATCCGGATGAGCCAGTAGTGGTAGTAGGCTTTGAGGAATTTGGCTTCGGCGATCCATCTCTTTTTGAGGTCGGGCGTGACATCGGGCGGCGTGTTCACGTTGTCGAGGAAGGTATTGCAAAATCGGATGGCCTGCCACATGTTGAGTCCCTGGTTGTAGGCGTCCCAGTAGTTCATCAACGGATTTTGGGCGTTCTGGAAGCCGCGCATCAGGTTGAAGCCGGCGTCCTGTCCGTTGCCTGGAAGGCTCTGGTTGTTGGGAAGGTCGGTGGGGATGATGACCTCGCCGGAGGCCGTGAAGCCGGGATTCCGGCAGACGTCGGCCAGGCGCTGGAGGATGGAATAGCAGTTGCCGACGAGGTAGGACTGTGTTTCGTTGACGTTGGCAAATGAGCTATTGATGGTGGCGACGTCGTCGGGGGTGACGTCGAGGTATTTTTTACAGGATGTCACGGATAGTATCAGCGCTGACATCAGGAGAATCTTGTGCTTCATTTTTATAATGATTTGTGCGGATTAGAAATTGAGGTTGAGGCCGATGTTGAATACCCGCTGGATGGGATAAGCGAAGCCCTGGCCTGCCATTTCCGGATCCCATAGCTTGAAGGGGCTGAAGGTGAGCAGGTTTAGTCCGTTGACATAGATGCGTGCGTTCTCCATATATGCCTTTTTGGTCCATCTGCGTGGCAGGGAGTAGCCGAATTCCGCGGATTTGAGGCGGATGAAGCTGCCGTCGCGCATCCACCAGGTGCTCGTCTGCTCGTTGTTGGCCAGGTCTATCGGGGAGAGGCGGGGATATAGCGCATACAGGTTCTGGTTACCTTCGGACCAGTGATTGTCGGCGTAAGCTTTCAGCAGCTGGGCGTTGTTGACGAAGGGAGCGGTTCCGTAAATTCCGTTCGCGATATCCGTGCTGGAGGTAGGATTGATGAAGAAGGACTCTCTTGCCAGGCCCTGAAAGAAGGTGCTTATGTCAAAGTTCTTGTATTGCAGGGAGAAGCCGAAGCCATAGATGATCTGCGGCGTCTGGGGCAGCCCGATGGCCACCTGGTCGTCCCCGTCGATGATACCGTCGTGGTTGACGTCGCGGTATTTAATGTCGCCACCCTGTGGAGAAGCGCCATTGCCGAAGCTCTGGGGGGGCGAATTCTGGGCTTCCTTGTCGTCTACGAAGAGTCTTTCCGCGATGAGGCCGTATGGCTGGCCGATGGGCTTGCCCTGGTGGTATTCGTAGCTGTATTTGTATTGCGGCTCTTCGGTATAGACCGTCTTGTTGGAGGTTACGGTAAGGTTGCCCATGAATTGGGCATTGAGGTCTTTTGAGATGCGCTGATTGTAGGTGATGTTGAGGTCGAGGCCATTGGCTGTGGCTTTGCCCAGGTTTGCCTGGAGGTTGGCGTTAGCTGTATTTTCGATACCTACGGATACAGGTATGTAGCCGCGTTTGATCAAGATATCATAGCGATACTCGTGGTAGACCTCGGCGGTGATGCTGAGGTTTTTGGCGATTGTGGCCTCGATAGCGAGGTTGGATTTCCTCGACCGTTCCCAGGTGACGTCCGGATTTGGATAGGCCTGTATTGTCGTACCATACAGCGTAAAGTTGTTGTTGCTGCCGAAGGATGAGTAGAACAGCGGGTTATAGGTAGGGCTGTTGGGATTGGATTGATTGTTGTCGTCCGGGGTAACGCTTGAAAGATAGAAGAAACGCTGGCTTCCGATGTTGTCGTTACCCACCATGCCGTAGCTGCCTCTGATCTTCAGGCGGGTGATGATATTGGCGATGTCGCCGTCCCAGAATTTTTCGTTGGATACGACCCAGCCTGCGCCGATGGTGGGAAAGAAGCCGTAGCGGTGGTTGGGTGCGAATCTTTCCGAGCCGTTGTAGCCGAAGTTGAATTCGACGAAGTACCGGCTGTCATAGGAATAGGAGGCGCGACCTGAGACGCCAAGGTTCCTATAGGGCAGCGAGCTGAGCAGGTCGTTGGCGTCGCCGTATTGTGTCTGCTGGCGGGTGCCGATGACCGTTGCACCGACGGAGTGTCTGCCGAAGGTATGGCTATAGTCAATGGTACCCTGCAGGTAGAGGTAAGTATATACGGATTTATAGCCGGGATAATAGGAGAGGAACTCCTGTGCTGCGCCGGGTGAATTGTTGAGCCAGTTGAGCGCGTATTGTCCGGATTTGGGGTCGAAATAGGAGAGGTTGTAGTAGAAGGGTTTATAGGACCGGCTCAGGTCGAAATATGAATATCTGTTCGTGCTGAAGATGCCGTGGAAGCTGAGGCCAGGGATGAAATTGACTTTCTGGGTCAGCTCGAACTGGGCAGACATCCTGGATTCCGAGAAGCTTTTGTAGCCATCCATCAGGTCGGCATAGGGGTTGTCGAGCAGGTTGTTGGTGAGGGCGACGTTATTGCCGAAGAGGATGTGATGGGTAAGGCGATTGGCGCTGTCGGGCTGATAATAGGGTGCGAAGGCGACTGGGTTGGCGTGGAGGGCCTTTACATAGAGGTCTGTGGAAAAGCCGTCGGAGCTGCTGGTGATGGGGCCGGTGTAGTCGTTGAAGTTGCCCCAGAGGCGAACCTCGGCTTCGGTTGTCTTTGTCAGGTTGAGGTTGATGTTCGCCCTCAGCTGGTAGTTCTCGTATTTCATCCCGGAGTTGAAGTTGTTGACCGGGTTGACCTGGAGTATACCATTGTCCCTGGAGTAGGAGCCGGACATATAGTATTTGGCGAGTTGTGTTCCGCCGCTGGCGCTGAAGTTGGCGCGGGTGGTGGTAGTGTGGTTTTTGAACAGGGTGCTCATCCAGTCGACGGCGGGATAGAAATAAGGGTTGCTGCCGGGGGCGTGGTCGAGTGTTGCCTGTGTGTTCAGGATATCGTTGGGGCTATAGGGTGGTTTTTGCAGCGGATTCCGGGTGGTATAGGCTTCATTGAAGTTCTGCATGTAGGAGACCGGGTCCGCGAGCTGTATCTTTTTTGTCGGCTCGGAGATGGAGCTTTCGACGCGGGCGTTGATCCTGGCCTTGCCGATCTTGCCGTCCTTTGTTGTGACGAGGATGACGCCGTTGGCTCCCCGGGCGCCATACAGCGCTGCGGCGCTGGCGTCTTTGAGGATGGAGAAGCTGGCGATGTCGTCTACCTGGAGGCGGGCGAGGTCGCTGGCGCTGAGCTCGACGTTGTCTACGAGGATCAGCGGGCTGGCGCTATATCCGAGGGTAGTAACGCCGCGGATGAAGAAGTTGGAGTTGTCGAGGCCGGGCTGTCCTGCGCGTTGGAAGGAGATGAGGCCCGCGACTTTTCCGGCGAGGGCGTTGGTCAGGTTGCTGGAGGGTATCTTCAGCTCGCCGGGGTCGATGGTTGTGACGGAGCCGACGACTGCCTCGCGTCGCTGTTTGCGTCCGAAGGCGGTGACGATAACGTCGGAGATATTGGATGCTACGGGGTGTAGCACGATGGCGACCTCTTTTCCAGCTTCTGTGATCGTGAGCCGTTGATCGGTGAAGCCGACGTAGGAAAATTCGATGACGGAACGGGGGGCGACGTCGAGGATGAATCGGCCGTGGCTGTCGGTGTAGGTGCCTGAGTTCTTTTTCCCGGTGTTTACTACGCTAACGCCTGTCAGGGGTTTGCCTGTGGAGTCGACCACGGTACCGGTGACGGTTATGGGCTTTTGGGCGGATGCGGTAATAAAGGAGAGGAGGAAGAGAACGAGGAAGATTGGCACGCGGGTGAATAGCCGTCTGTGGCAATCGTAGAGATTTGTCATAAGCAAGTAACGTTTTAGTATTGGATAGTTTAGGGAATAGCGTTTAGCTGTCCGCAGAGTGCGGTTTGCTTTTGCTGTTCTATACTATACTATACTACAAATATAGCTTTTTTTAGAAGCGGTGCAAGTTTTTTTAGACGGCGACGGGTTGTTTGTTGTACCGTGCCTTATAATCCAAAGGGGATAAGCCAGTTAGTTTTTTAAAAACTTCTCTGAAGGCTTTGTCGTCGGAGTAGCCGACTTCGAACATGACTTCGAAGATCGTGGTTCTTTCTTTCTCGAGGAGTCTTTTGGCGACTTCGATCTTTACCCGCTGGAGGTATTCCATTGGGGTATTGCCTACGGCTTTGACGAAGCGTCTGTCGAAGTTGCGTCTGCTGATGGCCAGTTGGGAGGCCAGGTCTTCGAAGGAGATCTTTTCGCCCAGGTTCTCTTCGATATAGGTCTGGGCTTTGCTGACCAGTTCGTCGCCGTGGTTCTTCTGGGGCTGAAAGATGGAAAAGGGGGACTGGGATGTTCTTTCGATGTCGATCTGGAAGATCTTTGCGCAGTGGATGGCGGTCTCTCTGTCGAAGAGTTTTTCTACCAGGAAGAGGACGAGGTTGAGGAAGGAGAAGGCGCCACCGTTGGTGTATATCCTTGGTCCGACGGTGATCAGGCGGTCGGTATGGATGTCGATGTTGGGGAAGCGTTGTTTGAAGGCGGATGCTGTATTCCAGTGAATGGAGCAGGATTGTCCGTCGAGCAGGCCGGTGGAGGCGAGGAGGAATGCGCCGGTGCAGATGGTGGCGATCTCTGCGCCGTTGTCGTATTGTTTTTTTACCCAGTCGATGAGCTCTTTGTTCTTTTGGATCACCGCATCATATTCGTATAATATGGCGGGTATGATGACCAGGTCGGTCTTTTTTATGTCCCTGATATTTACGGGATGGATGGAAAAGAAGCCGTCTTCCACTATTACTTCTTTTGCGAAGCTGGCCAGCCGGACTTCGATCATGGGTTCGTTGCCCAGTCGTTGCCAGTATTGGTTGGCGCGGGTCAGGATCTGGAATGTGCCTGATATGCTGCTTAAATTGGCGTCTCTGTCGGGGATGACGATGGTGACTTGCTTCATGGCTGGAATTTGGCAGGTAAGTTACGAAAAATTGTTGTCCAAATTAACCCGGTACGGGGTGTTTTTCTCCGTGTTTGGGGAAGGGTTATCCGACTTGAGGGGGAAGGGTTATCCGGCTTGAGGAGGAAGGGTGATCCGACTTGGGGGGGAAGGGTGATCCGCTTACGTATGAATGGGAATTTGTATTTTTTTGGGAAGTTGTCTTATGTTAGTTGTTAATCCGAAATATCGGATAGTGTGATCTGTTGTTTGGAAATATTCCCATTCCTGTATACTAATCCCATCGATTTATAGTTATAAGCCGGTATCGTAATTTAGACATATACACTTAGTCCTGCATACCTCTGATATTCTTGACTGAGTTACCGTGATAATGGCGGAAAGCATCGGGATTGTAAGCTCATGCTGAAGGCCAAATCCAGTAACACCTTATGAAATATCTGATAATAGTAGCAGGGCTAATGGCCATTCTTGTAAGTAATTCTTATGGGCAGTCCACGCAGACGAGCGGAAACTGGAGCGATCCTACTATCTGGTCCGGTGGATCAGTGCCGCTGCCCGGCGGTACGGTGACTGTGGGTAATCCTGTCACTATCGATGCCAATCTTTCGCCGACGGGCAACTGGACGTTCGCGGGCAATGCGACGGACCAGCCCGGGGGACCAGCCTATACTTTCAACCCCAATGCGGGTAGCAATACCATCACCATTAATGCAAACGAAGTTGTTTCCTTCGAAGGAGGAACCTCCGGTTCGCCGAACGTGTTCAGTTCGGGAACGATCAATATTTATGGGACGCTGATCCTTGGCTATACGCAGATGAATAACAGCGGGAGTCTGAATGTGACGGTAGAGCCCGGGGGAACGCTTATTATTCTTGGAGATCTTACCAACAAGAACAATAGCGGCACCTTTACGATCAATGGTGCGCTGATCGTCAATGGAGATTTCGCCGCTTCGACAGGGAGCGTTACGGTTGGAGGCACGGGTACGATCAATACTACGGGCAAGCTCACGTCCACGGGGGGCTCGACGATATTCGGCACTACGAATGACTGCAATACCGGTCCCTGCTCGGGGGCTTCTCTGCAGTGTACTTTTGCCAACCGGGTATCCCCGATGAGCAAGGTTATCTGCACAGGAAATACGGCCGGTACGCTGACTTCTGCGGCGGTCGCCGGCTCTCCGGCCTATCAGTGGATGACCAGTACGGACAATGTTACCTACACCAATGCTACGGGTGTCAGCACCGGTTCCTCCTATATTACCCCGGTACTCACTCAGAATACCTGGTATAAGCTGAAGATCACGTCAGGCGGTTGTACGAGCTATTCACCTGAGGCCAAGATCACGGTGGCCACCGGCTCGGGATGGGTTGGAGGGACCAATACCGACTGGGCTACGGCCAGCAACTGGTGCAGCCTTACAGTACCGACCAGCACGACGGATGTCACCATAACCAACACGGGGTCTAACTTTATGCCCAGGATCCTTGCGGGTACTTCGGCGGCGGCCAGGAGCCTGACTATCAGTAATACCTATCCGCAGTCAACGCTGACGGTCACTGCGAGTTCGACGGCTTCTATCAGCATCTATGGAGATATCACCAATAACGGAGTGATCACGGACAGCTCGACTGTTGCTTCAGCCGGGGTGATCATTGCGGGCAGCGTTGCGCAAAATATCACCAGCGTCAGCGCTATAGGCGTCAATAACCTGACCATCAACAATAGCAACACTACCAGGCTTAATAACAACCTATCCGTGAACAGCAACCTGACGATGACCTCAGGTATAGTCAATCTTAGCGGCAATGCGTTCACGCTTGGTGTGTCGGCGGGGAGTCCGGGGACGCTGGCCTGGTCCGCCGGGTCGTGGTTCTATGGAGGGAATGTTGTGCGCTGGCTGCCTACTTCGACGGCGCTGAGCCTGGGGTCGAATGCGAGCCTGTTCCCGCTGGGTGATGCCTCGAATTACCGGCCGATGTCTTTCGCCACCAGCGGGTTTACGACGGGAGGAACGATCCGGGTGAGTCATACCAGCCTTAATGGAGCTACGGCAGCCTCTTTTCCTGACGGTGCGTCAACTGTCTATGTGGTGTCGAATTCCTATTGGACGGTAGCTGCGGGGAATAGTATTGCCGGGTCGGGGATATCGATCCGTACCGAAGGAACGGGGTTTGGTATTATCGGCAATACAAGTGATCTGCGACTAACCCTGGCGAGCTCGATCGTTGCCGGGACGACGGAGGGTGTCAATGCTGGCACCCTTACGAACCCTCAGGTCAACCGGACCGGATTTTCAGTCAGTGGTCTCTCCAATAATTTTTACTGGGGATCAGTCAATCCAACGTTTACGACCCTGCCGGTCGAGCTGCTGTCTTTTGGTGGTGTAGCTCATTCGGGGAAGGTTGTTCTGAACTGGAGTATAGGGGAGGTAGCGGTAAGCGTATATGCTGTGGAGAGGTCTGTGGATGGAGTAAATTTTGTGGAGATAGGGAAGGTCGCTGCAGGGGATGGCGCCGCCTATACCTATATGGATGAGCATCCTTTCGCGGGAAAGGATTACTATCGCCTGAAGATTATTGATCCCACCGGTTTTTCTTATTCCCGTGTCATCGCGGTTGATCTCGCTGATGGCGGCGGGTTTGATCTCTTCCCGAATCCTTCGGACGGAGGGTCGATTACCGCACGGGTAGGCGGCGCCGGACAAGCGGCCTATTCCATCGATGTGTTCGACGATCAGGGAAGAAGGGTAGGGCATGGATATTCTGCGAATGCAGCGCAGACGATCTATTTTACGCCGGCGCTGCCGCAGGGGGTTTATTTTGCACGGGTGGTTACTGCGAGGGGTGTGCTGGTTCAGCGTTTTGTAGTGAGGAAATGGTGAGCTATAGATTTAACGCGATCTTACCGAATAGTCTCATACCGTTGAAGCCCATTTGAACGGAATCCCAGGGGCCGCCTGATTCGTTGTCTCCTGCCCATCCTTTTGCGAGCGGATTTACGCCGAGGTCGGGATGGATGTTGAATAAATTGTCGGCGCCAACGAAGACGCTGATCTTTTTGGAGATCTTGTAGGAGCAATACAGGTCGGTGATCAACTTACCATTGAAATTAAAGTTCTCGGGCACCAGAACGTGAGAGTCCGCGTCTGTGGGAACCATTGGATTGATGCCGGTCTGGTTGGGGTTGTCGTCTGTAGCAGCCCCGAAGCCCAGCAGGGTAATCTTCCCGAACCAGGTAAGGTGTGTGCCAATCCCAAATCTATTCATGTTGTAGTCGACGTTCAGGGCAAATTTTTGTTTTGGCGCTGATGCGAGCAGGAATGCTTTTTCCCGATCGGTGAAGAAGGTTTTCTGGTTGAGTACGGTACTATTGAGTGCGGGCGGGACGTGTATGGCGTCGAGGTCCATCGTCTGAATATTGCCGGCGAAGAGGATCTTGAGGACATTCTTGCCCCATCTTGCCGAATAGTCGCCTACGATGTCGAGACCATAGTTGGTAGTGTTGACGGCATTGGCGAAGAACTGGACGGTGCTTACCTGTGGCGGTATCTGCGAGGTAAAGGATTGAGGCAGGGTATTGTCGTCCTTGCTGAACAGGCCGGAAAGAACGATCCTGTTCTTGACCTTTACCAGATAGCCGTCGATCGTAAACGTGAGTCCTTTGGCCGCTTTCCAGCTGAAGCCGGCGCTGGCGTTGACGGAGGTCTCCTGCTTTAGTGCTGGTATGCCGGCCGCCTTTGTAATGGGGTCGTCGTTGCTGGCGATGCGGGACTGGATCAGCTGACCGCCGCTGAAAGAGGTCAGGGTGTTGCTGAAATTTATTTGCTGCAGGGATGGCGCGCGGTAGCCGGTGCTGAAAGAGCCTCTTATGTTGAGATCGTTTGTCAGCCGATAGCGTGTGGCCAGCTTGAATGTCGCGACCGAACCGAAATCGGAATAGTGTTCGTAGCGGATGGCGCCGTCGAGCAGCCAGTCCTTTGTAACGTTGAGTTCGGCGTCGGCATACAATCCCTGGTTGGTGCGTGTTTTGGCTTTCTCGTCGGCGGGGCTGAAGCCGGGGAAGCCCTGAGAGCCGGAGGCTGCGGTGCGCAGTGAGTCGGCGGGGTTGCTGCCGTCGCCGATGAGGTTGGGGTAGATGCGCTGGCTGGAGTCATAGCTTCCGTATGACCCGTACTCACCTACATAGATACCATATCTTTCATACCTGAATTCCGCGCCCAGGCCGAGGTTGAGCCCGTTGGCGATGTTTTTGAACGACCTGGTGAAATCGAGGTTCAGCGTGTTTTGCAGGAAGTTGAAGCCGCCGTCGTCGAAGTGATTGGGTTTGGTGGCGCCGATGATGGAGGCGTTGTAGGTCTTGTCACCATAGTAGTGAAAATCGTTGCGGCCGAGTGTGTTGCTGAGGTCCCAGGTCCATTCATCGCCTGCTGCACCTCTCAGACCGAGGGCAATCGATGCGTCCTGTATATGGGTTTGGATATGGGGGTTGTAGTAAGTTTCGCCGTCAATAGACCGGCGCATGATCGAAGGATCGTAGAGGAGGTTGCCGCCTGCATCTACCGGGAATCGCTCGGGTTTTGCGCTAAAATTCCGCGAATAGGCGTAGGCGTCTGAGGCCTTATAGTTATATCCGCCGAAGGAATAAAAGGTCGTTCGCTTTGTCTGACTTGTCGGGATCTCCATATTGTACATGGCGCCTCCTGTGGTGAGGGAGCCATCTCCGAAGGCTCTTCGTCCGGTGTTGAGGAAGGGAAGGGCATTTTTATCGTTTTGCCAGTTGGCTGTGTCGACCTGACGATAGGTCTTGCCCTGTTTGAGGAATTCGGCGGAGATGTTGATAAAGCCTCCATTCCTGCCGATGGCGAAGCCGTCGTTGGCGGAGATAGTGGCGGTGTTGCCGTCGATCGCGCTGCCTGAGTAGTACTGGTTGCCTGTATTGAATTTTCGGGCGTTAAAGGAGTAGTCGTCGTAGCCGCTCCATCCCGCGTTGATGGCGAGGCGGTTGATGTCTTTTTTCAATATGATATTTATTACGCCGGCGATAGCGTCTGATCCGTATTGCGCTGATGCGCCGTCGCGCAGTATCTCGACCCGGTCGACGGCGGATTCGGGAAAGGCGTTGAGGTCGACTCCCGAGTTGCCTCTTCCGCGCGTGCCGAAGAGGGTAACGAAGGCGGTCTGGTGTCTTCTCTTGCCATTGATCAATACGAGGGTCTGATCGGGGCCCAGGCCTCTGAGTGTTCCCAGGTCTATATGGTCGGCGCCATCGGCACCGCTCTGTTTGTTATAATTGAATGAAGGGGCTGCAACGTTCAGGATCGAGGTGATGTCCATTTTGGCTGTTGGCAGGTCTATCTGGTTGATCTTAATGACGTCGACCGGGACGGGAGTTTCCGTTTTTGCCCTTCCTGCGCCGCGGGAGCCGACGAAGACGATCTCCGTGAGCTCGGACGATGCCGGGCTCAGGGCCACGGTGATCCGGGTTTGTCCGTGGAGGGGGAAAGACTGGTTGCTATAGCCGATAAAACTGATCTCGAGGATGTCTTCGGGGTTGGCGGGGATCCTGAATTCACCGTCGTTATTGGTGGAGGTGCCGGCGGTCTTTGCCGACCGGACCTTTACGGTGGCACCTGCGAGTGGCGTTCCGGTTTTAGCATCTACTATTTTGCCGGTGACCTGTGGAATTTGCGCGCGGAGGGTGCAGAAAATGGTCATACAAACGGCCAGAAGCAGTAAAATTCTCATATGAATGGTTTTGGTTATAGGAAGATAACGATAAAACCAGGGGTGAGCAAATATTTTGAGGGGTTGGGGGAACTGATATATTAAAAAATGATAAAACTGGGTCTGCTTTGTTGCCGATATATGGGTGATCTTTGTTTATTATGAAGAATATCTATATCATCGGTGCCGGGGCTATAGGGAAGCCCCTGGCTGTTTTCCTGCAACGGCATCAGCGGAAGGTTGTGCTGGTAAGGGTCAGTGAGGCGGTTCCGGCGTCTATGCAGCGCCTGGCAGTGCTGTCTGGTAACGGGGATCTAATAGAGGAAGATATAGCCATTCGGGCCCTGAAGGATATTAGCCGATTTGACGGGCCCGTTCTGGTGGCGACCAAGTCTTATGGGAATTTTGCCCTTGCCGATGCGCTTAGCCACAAGGTTGAGGATTCGCCGGTTGTCCTTATGCAGAATGGACTGGGTGTGGAGGAAGCTTTCCTGCGGGACGTACCGGGCAATCTATACAGGTGCATTTTGTTTGTCACCAGCGATTATGGAGACAATGGCCGGGTGATCTTCCGGACTGTCATGCCGTCACAAATCGGTGTTGTCAGGGGGAGCCGGCGGGTATTGGAGGAGGTTGTGGATGCGATCAACACGCCGTTATTTCCGTTTGCGAGCACGGAGGATATCAGGACTGTTGTGTGGTCGAAGGCGATCGCCAATTGTGTCTTTAACTCCATCTGCCCGGTGCTGGACATCGATAATGGTATTTTTCATCGCAGCGAAGAAGCGCTGGGGATTGCAAAAAGCGTGATCGCGGAATGTGTTGCTGTGGCGGAGCTTGAAGGGGTGCGGATTTCTGTGGAGGATATGACGAGCCGCATTCTGCAGATCAGCAGGGTGTCGGACGGGCAGCTGATATCCACGCTGCAGGATATCCGAAACAAAAAGCCTACGGAGATCGATACCCTTAATTTTGCTGTAGCGAGGGCGGCGGCGGCCCACGGCGCCGGGGAGGCGGTGCCGGTGACGAAGGCGCTAGGTGAGCTGACGAAATTAAAATCCATGCTCAACGGCTGATTTGCGGGACTCGTAAAATAAAAATATAAACATGCTCAGACATCGTCTTCTTCTTTTTTGCTATCAAACTGTGGTGCTCTTTGTTTTTGCGATTGCCAGTTGTAAAGGGCCGGCCGATAAGAAGGGGTCTAATGCCGGGGCTGACGCGGGGGGCGGTGCAGGGGTTGACGCGGGGGCTGAGACCGGGTTGCTTTCGGTCAAGAGCATGCAAGACGACCTGTTGGTTCTTTGGGGCAGCATTCAGGAGATACATCCTGCATATGGTTTGTACACGTCCAGGGACAGCATGCGTCGCTTGTACGAATATACGGCCTCGTTGCTTGACAGGCCCAGGTCGGAGAATGAGTTCATTGCCGCGGTCTATCCATTGTTAAGCGCCCTGAAATGCGGGCATACACAGCTGAAGCATTCCGAAGGTTATAAGCCGGTTGGTGGGCTTCATTTGCCTTTTGAGGTGTTGGTCAGGGGCGGAAGGGTGTGGGTGACGACCCATCAGGTCAAGGAACTTAATACCGGGGATGAATTGCTGTCCGTCAATAATGTGGCGGTGGCGGGGATCATCCGGCACGGGAGCGATCTATATGCCGGCGATGGCAATAATCAAACTTTTAAGGAGCTATTTTTAAGCGAGTATGACGGCTTTGAAGATGCTTGCAATAAGTACTATCATATGAAGCCGCCTTATCGGGTTTTCCTGCGGACAGCCGGGGGTGAAGCAAAAACGCTTTCTATTGACACGGTGTCTTCCGCAACACCGCAGGCTGAACCGGTAAAGGAAGTGGATAATTATAAAGGGTGGGCGGTGTCTTCCAAAACGGATTATCTGCCGCTGCGTTTTTTGAAAGATCGGTCTACTGCCTGTTTTGAGGTACACAGCTATCAGTATACTGACACCGCTGTTTTTGAAAAGGCGTTTGAGGAGATACGTGCAAGCGGGGTAAAAAACCTGATCATCGATCTGAGGCACAATACGGGAGGGGATATCCGGATAGGAGCAAAGCTAATGAGCTATCTTGCGGACGAACCATTTCAGATGGTCGGTGATGTATGGACGAGCGTGCCTGATCCTGCAAGGAACAGATTTGCCGGATATTTTGATACGGCGCGAACGGAGAGTTTTTATCAGAGTTTCAGGCCGACGGGCATTATAAAAGACGGGCATTACGAATATGATTTCCGGACGGCGTTTGGGCTTTTGATGGGGAAGACACCGTTGGATCGTCGGGGGCATTTTAATGGGAACCTGTTTGTGCTGATCGATGGCGCTACGTTCTCTGCCGGGGCGCACACCGCCGCTGTTATCCGACAGTATTGCAAAAAGGCCGTTTTTATCGGTCGTGAAACGGCGGGAGGGGCGGAAGGCTGCAGCGGAGGAACTTTGCAGCATCTGACCTTGCCGAATACGGGAGTCGTTGTCGAGTTTCCGTGGCTGCGACTGAAGTCGGTTCTGAAGGATCCGGTGCGCGGGCGTGGGATCATACCGGCTTATGTTGTTGACTATACACCGGAGGATATTACTATGAAGAGGGATGTCGATCTGGAGAAGACGATGAGTATGATCCGGTAGGTTGGGTGGCGGATGCCGCCCGCGGGGCTTGAGGCCGATGTATCGGGGGTGGTTTGGCGGCCGGTGCGCCGGACGATTGTTAACTGGCTGGGGCCTTGCTTCCGGTACGTTCGGGCTGCTCGGGCTTCTCCGTCCTCCAGTTGGGGTTGTATTTGACAAATATCGAAAGCCAGATTGCCCTGGACAGCCGCATTAGATAGGGTTGGGCGACTACTAGCAGGATCATATTTACGCCCATCCATTGAAAGAACCGGCTGTCCTGGAGGGAAAAGCCGATAAGGACCCACCAGGCGAGACAGGTGGCTACGGACAGGGCGACCGTCAGGGCATAGCTGATATAGCTGGTGCCGTACCAGAAGCCGACTTCTATTTCCATCAATTGATCACAGGCCGGGCAGCGGTCGTTCATCTTCATGAATTGTCGCAGATTGTAGGAGTTACGGGTTTGGAACATGTCGCCTGTTCTGCAACGAGGGCATTTGTGTTGAAGGAGGCTCCATAGATAGCCTGGTTTTTTGCTATTTGTGGTGTGAGACATGGTGCAAAGCTAGGTATCGAGAGGGTGTTATGGAATGGGGTTTTGTCAATTTTAAATGTGATTTTTTGCAGTTTTTGCGGGGGTATGGGGCGGCTGGGATATCGGGGTATGGTCGGAAATTGATTATCTTCATCTGATGAGACCCCACCTTATCTTTACCGTATTGCTGATATCTTCTCTGCGAACTCACTGCCAGGACTCCAGGCAGCTGCGCAAAAATGCTGATAGCTTATACCGGGCGAAAGCATACCAGGGAGCGGCCTGGCTTTACCTGAGGTCGGCCGCGGCCGCTGATTTCGATCTGCAAAAGGAAAATGGATTGTATCGGGCTGCCTGCTGTTACAGCCTGGCGGGTGATGCGGACAGCGCTTTTGTTGTTATGCGTGAAGCTGTCCATGCCGGATATAACGACAAGGAGCATATGTTAGCCGATAAAGATCTGGTCGCCCTGCATGAAAGGAAAGAATGGGGGCAGTTTGTCGAGGGGGTTAAGCCGGGTAAGAAGGTTTTAAATAAGGAGCCGCACCAGGCCTCACTGATAACAGAAGATATTCATCGGTTCTGGCAGGCGTATGACCTGGCGCAGAAGGACACGGCGAATAGATTAGCTATTTATAAACGACTTTATTTTGATAAGGCCTCACGCGGAATGGAGGATTATATGGGATTGAAAGTAGGTAGCATTGGGGCTTTTGTGCGGCATTACGATCAGCACGCTATGTTTTACAGCGCTATCCGGAAGAATACCTTGAAGGCAGACAGTCTGAAACCTGCTATTTATGCTTGTTTTGAGAAATTGAAGGTGGTTTATCCGGAGGCCGTCTATCCCGATGTTTATTTTGTTATGGGGGCTTTCACGAGCGCAGGGACTGTTTCAGATGCGGGGTTACTGATCGGGGTCAACCAGGTCTGTAAGACGGATGATATTCCTTTGGATGAGTTGGGTCTGTGGGAGAAGAATAATTTTAACCTGCTGCAGAATCTGCCGGGGATCATTGCTCATGAGCTGATCCATTTTCAGCAGGATGTTCTTCTTAAGTCGGATGATACGACTACGTTGATGCCGGTGCTGACAGAGGGCATGGCCGATTTTCTTGGCGAAATGATCAGCGGGAAGAATATCAATCAACGCCTGCACAACTGGGCTAAAGGCAAAGAGAAAAGGATCTGGCAGGCGTTTTTAAAGGATATGGACTTTGATCGGTATGGCAATTGGATTGCGAATGCCAACCAGGAGACGGCGGATCACCCGGCTGATCAGGGGTACTGGATAGGTTATCAGATATGTCGGGCGTATTATGAGAAGGCTGGGGATAAGGGGAAGGCGATTTATGAGATGTTGCATTTGACAAATGCGAAGGAGTTTTTGAGGAAGAGTGGGTGGGAGGAGATAGTCATGTCCAATGACAAATGAAAATACTATTATGATGCACCTTCTTCGATTGATAACAGTTGTTTTCGCGATATTACTGGTAGGTTGTGGAAGTCGATCGAGCAACCCCACTAAGAGCAACGAAAGCACCTCATTGATTGATACACCCCGAAGTTTTGTAAAGAACTATGGTGTAATTATCATGAGAAATACATGTACAACGACGTTTACAGAACTAAAGACGGACGATGGGCTGGCGTGTATGCTGCTGAGGACTACCATCATGCATACAATAATTTCGCTGAAGAGCTATTTACTTTGAAAAAGACTGGTTTTTTGACGGCGAGGGAATTATTTGAACCTACCCCGGAGCAGGAGGAAGATATGGTGGAATCCATGCAGCCGGAAGCGCCCAAGACGCCGCCGAGCGCGGACGATCAAAAGCTCCTGGCGTTCTTGAAGATCTTTGTTGCTTCTGTAAAAGAACCCGGATTGGGAAAGTTCAGAGAGATTGCGCTGGATAGTTTGTTGGTATGTGATGAACTAATATTATCCACTGACAGGTTTGTCGACAAATGTTTTAGTGAAGTATTTGACGATGAGCTTAGGAAAAGAATTATTGACAGGACAAAGCTGGAATGGAGCTCCTCAGAAGTAGAGTTTAAAAATATATCCTCTTCCAGTCGAAGAAAAGAAATTGTGAGGGTTCGAAATCGATACCGGTACAGGGAAATGCGTGTAACGCGCAGCTCGAGGCACGACAAGCCGCCTACAGTACTGTTTGATTTTATTGAGACGAAAAAGGGGTATAGACTATGGGGTAGATTATCATTGGTTTAAAGGATGTTGCAGGTGATCAATATATTGAAAATGCGATTGTTATGGAGGGTGTTTTGATCTCGCAATTTTAATACGTATATTTATTGATTGAAATGCACGTATTATGACCACAAAATTAACCCTGACATTGGACGACCAGGTTATTCGAAAGGCCAAGCGCTATGCGAAGGCTAAGGGGCAGAGTGTGTCCGAATTGGTCGAAAGCTATTTTAAATCAATCACAGGGCAGGAGGCCGAGGCAACGGATGAATTGACTCCGAAGGTAAAATCGTTGATGGGGTCATTTAAAGCTCCCAAAGAGTTCGATTACAAGAAGATCTTAAAAGAGGAGAAATTGCGGAAGCATGAATAAGGTATTTATCGACACCGATGTTATACTGGATTTTATGATTGCCAGAGAACCTTTTGCGATGGATGCGGCAAGAATTTTCTCCCTTTCGGAAAAGAAGCAAATTGCGATATGTACAACCGGTCTCGTGTTTTCTAATGCCTACTATATCCTTCGTAAATTGGGAAGCCATCAAAAGGTGACGGAGAAACTATCTCAGCTCGCCAAATTGATCGATATAATCGCTCTCTCAAAAACAGCTGTTCTACAAGCGCTGGATTCCAAATTTGGTGATTTTGAAGATGCCTTACAGCATTATGCAGCCTTATCGGAAAATGTGAAGACGATCGTCACGCGGAATGTCAAGGATTTTAAGAACAGTGAATTGGCTGTGTTGACGCCTGATCAGTTTTTAAGCAGCATGAAATAGACAATGGCGCTTGCTCATGAGTAAGAGAGCAATTATTTTCAATTAAGCTAATATGATCCAAAAAAGGGAATGGGAGATTCTGTCAATTAGATCATCCGATAGCAAGACCAATCTGGCTTTGGGAATACTTCAAACTGGATACCTATTCTTTGTTTGTAGAATTTCCTTACCAAATAATAGAAGAGTTGGTTAATCCTAATGAAGACATCTGGTTTTTTGTCAACGGTGACAGGGACAAATTTTGGTTCTATCAAGGCAAAATAACTGCTATTAGGAAAGTGATCATTGAAAGCTCATATATAGATGAGCTATACCTTGCCTCGAAAAAATATGATTGGTTAATTTGTATCAACCACCACGATATTCTGATTGCGACCGGAAAAAATATGGCTGAACGTCTAAAAGATATTTCCGCTAAAAGGTCATAGAACAGCCTGAGCAATAAAACCGAAGGCTTTCCCATGCCTTCCGCTGCCTGGAATTGCAAATTTTTGCGGATAATTGAAGATGCGGACCGGACGGGACTCGAACCCGCGACCTCCGCCGTGACAGGGCGGCATTCTAACCAACTGAACTACCGATCCGTATTTTGTAATTTGTTGGGGGTGCAAAGATAGGGGAAGGAGGGTGGAATAAACAAATTGGGGAGAGAAAAAAGTTGGGGGATGGGATGACGTAGAGAAGAAGTGGTGGAAGTGATGGATTGTTGGGGGAAATTGGGGATGTTTGCGGCGATGGAGGGGGAACGGACATATAAGAAGACAAGGATTGCGCCCACGCCGAGTGGGTTTTTGCATTTGGGGAATGTGCTGTCGTTTGTGAGGACGGTTGGAATGGGGAGGGATAGGGGCGCGAAGGTTTTGTTGCGGATCGATGATATGGATCGGGACCGGGTGGAGACCGAATATGTGCAGGATATTTTTGATGTGTTGAATTTTTTGGAGCTGCCCTGGGACGAAGGACCGCGGGATGTGAAAGAATTTGAACGGGAGTGGTCACAGCGGCATCGCCTGGGGATGTACCAGCAGGCTCTCGGGGTGTTGAGGGAACGCGGGGAGGTCTTTGCGTGCAGCTGTTCGAGGGCGCAAATATTGAGGACCCGCCCTAATGGTGTCTATCCCGGGACCTGTAGGGACAAGGGGATATCGCTGGGCGCGCAGAACGTGAACTGGAGACTGAAGACGGGGGATGAAGAGGTTAATATCAGAATGATTGGGGGTAGGGGTGTGAGTACGAAGTTGCCGGAGGAGATGAAGGACTTTGTGGTGCGGAAGAAGGATGGGTTTCCGGCTTATCAGCTGAGCTCGGTAGTGGACGACCTTTTTTTTGGTGTGGACCTGGTCGTTAGAGGGGAGGATCTTTGGGCGTCGACGGTGGCGCAGCATTATCTCGCGGGGAAGTTAGGACGGGATTTGGGGACTATAGCATTTTATCATCATGAACTGTTGACAGGGGAAGGAGGAAGGAAGATGTCGAAGTCGGCAGGAGATACCTCTATTCAATATTTGAGGAAGCAGGGTTTGAAGAAGAAAGATGTGTATACGATGATCGCCGGAATGGTGGGTGTGATGGGTGAGCCGGCGGGATGGGAGGAACTCTGGAGACTAATGAGAAAAGATATTTATTAAGGATATGAAAAGATTGTTGTTTTTGATTTTCGCCGGAGTGGTGGCGGGTCACGGTTATGGACAGAAAGCCGCAAAGCCGAATGTACTTATCATTCTGATGGACGATATGGGCTATGGGGATACAGAACCCTATGGAATGACGGGGATATCGACCCCTAATTTCAACAGGCTCTGCCAGGAGGGGACGAGGTTTACGCACTACAACGTGGGGCAGCCGGTATGCACGGCCTCGCGAGCGGCCTTGCTGACGGGCTGCTATCCCAACCGGGTTGGCATGTGGGGCGCACTGCTACCCGGGTCAAAGATTGCGCTGGACCCAAAGGAAGAGACGCTGGCCATGCTGCTGAAGAGGAATGGCTATGTCACGGGAATGCTGGGAAAATGGCATCTGGGAAATAAGGCACCCTACTGGCCGTTACACTATGGCTTCGATTCGTTTTTGGGTCTGCCCTATTCGCATGATATCTGGCCGAGGGATAAGGATGGGAACCTGATCACGGACCAAAAGAATATGAGAGGTCTTTGGCCGGAGCTGACGGTGATCGAGGGAGACAAGGTGGTGGACACGATAAGAACGCATGCCCAGCAGGAACAGTTCACGACGCTATTTACAGAAAGGGCGATAAAGTTCATACGGGCTAATCAACAGCATCCCTGGTTGCTCTATCTGGCGCAGCCGATGCCACATGTGCCGTTAGCGGTGTCAGATAAGTTTAAGGGAAAGAGCGAGCTGGGGTTGTTCGGAGACGTTATTATGGAGCTCGACTGGAGTCTTGGGCAAATTATGAAGACGCTGGACGAAACGGGACAGGCGAAGAATACGATACTGATCGTGGCCAGCGATAATGGACCATGGCTGAACTTTGGAAATCACGCCGGCAGCTCAGGGGGATTCCGGGAGGGAAAGGGAACGACGTTCGAAGGTGGGACGAGAGTACCTCTGATCATGCGCTGGCCGGGACAAATTCAGGCAGGAGGGGTGAACAGCCATCTGATAACAGGTATGGACCTGCTGCCGACTATCGCCGCCGCAACGGGGTCCGGGCTGCCGGCCAACCGGATCGACGGATTGAACTTTTTCCCCTCGCTGAAAGGGAGCAATAGCGAGGGACCGAGGGAGACGTTCTACTATTATTACAACAAAAATTCCCTGGAGGGGGTACGATATAAGAATTGGAAGCTGGTATTGCCGCATCCTGCCAACGTTTATACTTCATCGCTGCATGGAAAGGATGGGATTGGGGGAAGCATTCTGAAGCAGGATATACCGGTGGCGCTGTATGACCTGGCGCATGATCCGGGAGAGGCCTATGATGTGCAGCAGCTATACCCGGACGTGATGCGGCATTTGCTGAAGATCGCGGATGAGGCGAGGGCGGATCTTGGGGATGACCTGACGGGAAAAGAAGGGGCGAATAGAAGGCCAGCGGCGAAGGTGGAATAGTTGGGACGCTGAGGGGGAAGGTGTTAGCGCCCGAAGGGTATTAGCGCTTGTGGCAGAGGAAGACACATTCGTTCTCCTGGATGGCGTAGATGCGGAAAGGAGCGAGGGCTTCGGGGCTGAGGACGCTGACCTCAAAGCCGGCCTGTTGAAGGCGCCGTATGTAGTCTGCTTTTGAATAGATGCGAACATGATCTTTTTGACCGAATAGAGCCGCCTGCCGGACGGGGTCGTTGATGAAGGGTTCTTCGATGGTTGTATTCAGGGTCTCTGAATAGGGGACCTGCAGGATGGCGAAGCCGCTGCTGGCGAGCACACGATACATTTCTTTCATGGCTGTTTGGTCTTCGGGGATATGCTCGAGGATGTGATTGGCGATGAGCAGATCGAAGCTACTGTCTGCAAATGGAAGACTGGTGGCATCGGCGTAACGCACCGAGCTGTCGATGTTGTGATAGAATCCGGGAGTAAGGTCTACGGTGGTGACGGCGCCTTTAGTTGTTATAAATCTGTGGAGGTGTTTTTCAGGAGAGAAGTGGAGGATATTTTTTCCTGCGATTGACTGTTGCTCGAGGACCGCTTTCAGGAGCCGTTCACGGTTCTTGCTCAGGCAGCTGGGGCAGTAGACATTTTCGCCAAAGCCTGCGATGACGTGGTTGTTGTTGATGGCGGGAGAGATATCGGGAGTGGGATATTCGGGAACGAATTTTCTATATGTTGCACCGCAGAAATTACATTGGAAAAGAGGGGGCTGGGTGGTAGCATGTTTGGCGTAGGTTATTCTGAGGGACTGGATACGTATCTGATCGCGCACCTCCCTATAAGCGGATTGCAGGGGGTGATAGAGGTTCAGTTTTTTCAATAATGATTTCAGGTATTCTTTCATAAGCATTCAGCGGTGTGATACACAACGGAAGCCCAGGTGCTCCATGCCGGAGTCCTCAGTGCTTTTCATGCGGCGTGATACGCGATAACCCGAGCAATAGGAATCGTTGCAAAGAAAAGAGCCACCGCGGATGACGCGTTTGGTAGCATAGGGCTCGTCAGGATCATAGCTTTTAGCGGGACCCTTCGGGTCTGTCAGGCCGTCGGATACGTTATAGTAATTGTTGTTGTAATAGTCGGCGCACCATTCCCACACATTCCCTGCCATATCATACAGCCCATAGCCGTTGGGGGCAAAAGAAGCTACCGGCGCGGTGTGATAGTAGTGATCGGTCCCGGAATTCCTGTCCGGGAAATGACCATCCCAGAAATTGCCTTTTGGCTTACCGGAATTGACGCCTTCATTGCCCCAGGGGTAGACGTTATCTTTCAGGCCGCCCCTCGCGGCAAATTCCCATTCTGCCTCGGTGGGCAGGCTTTTCCCGGCCCATTTGCAGTAGGCTTCTGCGTCGTACCAGGAGATGTGTACGACGGGGTAGCTTTCCTTTCCATCAATGTTGGTGCCGGGACCCTGTGGATGTCGCCAACTGGCGCCTTTTTTCCAAGCCCACCACTGGCTATAGTCGTCGAGAGGGATGGGATGGTTGGGGGGAGAGAAGACCAGCGATGCGGCGACGAGAAGATTTTCATCGGGCTTGGCTGTGCCGGGAGGGAGCTGTTGTTTTAGTTGGTTCCAGTCGGGTTTTTTTTCGGCGGTTGTGATATAGCCGGTGGCTTTGACGAAGGCGGCGAACTGTGTATTGGTGACCTCGGTCCGATCCATCCAGAAACCGGCGACGGTCACGGTATGTTTGGGGTATTCGTCGGGTTGCGCATCTTTGCTGTCGCCGCCCATGCGATAGGCGCCGCCGGGGATCCAGACCATGCCGGGGTGGGGTTTGCCCGTGGGGGGCGTGGTGGTTGTAGTGGCGGCGAAACGGGACGGGATGCCGGACTCGCAGGAGATAGCTTTTTGTTTGGTGACTGCCAGGTGGGCGGAATCGTCGGTTGCCGGGGTTGAGTCGTTGGCCGTAGCGGTTGAGGTTTGGTGCTGCGTATTGTTGCCGCAACTGACAGCGAAGAATAAAAGAAAAAAGATCAGCCTCTCCCGTAGCATACTCCTGGATTGTGATCCGCAAAATAGCGAATATTTATTGCACTACCAGCTGGTGGGTATACAGGCTATTGCGTCCTGGCCGGAGGACGCGAAGGAAGTATATGCCGGCGGGCAGGTTTGCGGGGATGTTCCATTCGCTGATTTGTTTCGTGTCGCTGATGTCTACTCTTTTTTCCTGTATCAGGGCGCCCGATGAGCTGATGAGGCTAAAGTGGTAGGCGCCAGGGTCGGTTTGCAAGGAGATATGTATTGTGTTGCCGCGGGGGATGGGATTGGGGTAGAGGGTAAGCGCCGCAGTTGTTGAGATATCAGGGTTAGTAGAAAGGTTTTGTTTTTGTGGGATGATGGAGAGTGTATCGGAGATAAACTTTTTTACGGTGTCGATGATTGTCCCGATGGGGGTGTCTGGCTTGGTGTAAATGACAGTGTCGCCCATAAGATGTGTAGTTTCTTTGGTTGTGGCGTCTGTTGCTGTGTCGGTCTTTACGTGGGCGGGTGGTGGAGGGGGAGTATCGGGAACAATTGAAGTGATGAATCCCAGTGTTGGTGCCATGGATACTTCAATTGTGTCTATTGATAAAGCATCAGTGAAGACAAGACCATCTTTTTGCGGGGGAATGGTCGACTCCTGCGGGACGGGCTGATGATGGTGTTTTGGTTCGTCGTGGGTCAGCAGGAGGCTGGTGAGGAGGAGGGGCCAAGCGGGTAGTTTGTTCTTTTGCGGCGGGGTAAGGGGAATGAGGGGACGGTTCATCTGTCCGGGTGTCAATCGACCGCAGATTTTGTTGCCGGCCTGCGACATAAAACGAATGATTTCGGTATCGCTCATGGCCGTGAAGTCGATGACGGTCTTTTCGCAGGCGGTGCAGTGACGGCCTTTTTCGGCGGGTTGCATGTCGGCCCAATTCTCGTGGCATGGGGTAGGTATTCCGATCTGTAAACGTTGTTTCATGAGTCGGGGTTTGGACTATAGATGCGAGGATGCCCAGATTGCATAAATCTGTCTTTCATGTATTGGTGGCTACCTGTGGTCAGAGGTTGATATAGGGCGAGTCCGACGGGTTGGGTAGCGATCCGGGAGATGGCGTAGGAGGCGCCGCCGGAATGAGGTTAGGAGGCTGCCGTCAGGATGCGGGTCGGGGTTTTGCGGTCGAACTGATAGAACAGGAGGGCACAGGCCAGGCAGGTAGCGATCAGCAGGATCCAGAGCGTGATAAAGCTGTAGCGCTCGACGATGATCGAACCGAGGGCGGGGCCGGCGATGCGGGCGATCGACCAGGAAAGGGCGTAGGCTCCGGAGTATTTGCCGATGTTGTGCTCTTTTGCCCGCTGGAGGACGAATGAACCGATGAAGGGCATGGCCAGCATCTCGCCGGTGGTGATCAGCAGGACACAGGCGGCTCCTGAAATGAGGGGGTAACTGCCGGGGAGGACGAGCAGCAGATAGCCTAGTGCGGTGAGGGCTACGCCCATGGCGATATATGCGGCGACGTTAGGCTTGTGTTTCTCAAAATAGCGAACCAGCACCAGCTCGAAACAAGCGACGACGATACCATTGAGCCCCATCAGTATGCCGATAGTCGATTCCCCCATGTTCCATTCCTGTTTCCAGTAGACGGGAACCAGCCGGAATAGGAGAAAGAAGCAGGTAGTGTAGACCGTTGCCAACAGAAGGAAACGAATGAAGATCGTATCGGTGAAGATGGAGGGCTGCCTCTCTGCGCCGGCGGACGGGGCCGATGTCTTGACGGCTGGTGCTGCTTTGGGCAGGAGCAGGATGATCAGGGCGCTGCCCAGCAGGTAGCTGGCTCCTTCACCCCAGAAGAGCCACTGATAATTGAATGCGGCGAGTATCCCTCCCAGGGAGCTACCGATGCCGAACCCGATGTTGGTCGCCAGCCTATTCAGCGCGTTGGCGCGGGTGATGGTGCCCTCAGCAGCATAGGTCGCGATGGCTGCGAAGTTAGCGGGGCGGAAGGCCTCGGCAAAAAGGCTTGCGCCCGTACAAAGCGAGCACAGAACCCAGAAATTATGAACGAGACCAAAGCCGATGAACAGCAGACCGCTGAGCGCCGCGGTAATGATCTGGACCAGGCGGAAACCGAGCTTCCCGGTGAGATAGCCGCCAAAGAGGGAACCGGCTATTGCGCCGATGCCGAACAGCGTGATGATCAGGCCGGCATCGGCAAGGCTGCGGTGCAGGCGTTCTGTCACATAGATACTCATAAAAGGAATCGCCATCGTGCCGCAGCGGTTGATGAAGATGACGAGGCTGAGTAAATACGTTTCCCGATTGAGGCCGTGGAAGGAGTCGCGGTAGGTCTTGACGAGTGACATGGTTCTAGCGTTTTTTATTGATCAATGCGTCTATGCTCCAGCGATACCCGGGTTGCGTGCTCAGGAGGAAGCTTGCTGCGCTGACGGTAAAGACAGAGTAATTAATGGGTGACGTGATGCCATAGCTGATGGCCATTGCGATGGCGAAACAAGCGGTGAGCACGCCGCTGCCGATGGCTGCCTGACGGGTAAAAAGACCGAGGAGCAGGAGGATGCCGATCGATATCTCGGCAATGGTGGCGAGAATGGCAAATATTTCTGCGAGCCCTCCCGGGAGGAAACCCATTACTTCATGCGCGTAGGCGGAGAAGTGGCGCCAGTCGCCCCAGCTGACCCAGGGTTTGCCGTTGGGTCCCCAGACCCCGAGACGGTCGAGGCCGAGGATGGTGAAGCCTGATCCCATGGCCAGGCGGAGGTAGAGTTGTGTGATGGCTTTGTTCATTTATCGTGAATTATTTCAAAACAAATATCTAACTTTACTGGACCAGTAAAATGGTCCAGTTTTTATAAAGTAGATGGCCCAGATATTACCATTTGACCGACTGATCGTTATCGACAGGTCCGGGGATACCGCGGTATACCTGCAGATCGCCAATGCCCTTGTCCATCATATCCGGACGGGGGTATTGAGGCGGGGGGCGCAGCTGCCGGGGACCAGGGACCTGTCGGCGCTGCTGGGCGTGAACCGGAATACGATAAAGGCGGCGCTGGAGGAACTTCAGGCCCAGGGGTGGATCGTGGCTTTGCCGAGGAAGGGGATATTTGTGGCGTCGGACCTGCCGGAGGTGAAGGTTGGGAGGGGAAACCGGGGGAGTAGAGTTGCCGGGTTTCGAGGAAATGGAGGTTCAGGTGAGGGAATTTCGGAAGATGGGGAGGATAGGTTGCACGGGGATGGAGGGGATGGGAATGAAACGGGCGACTTGGGTGCGGCTGGGGGCAGGGGGGCTATGGCTGCGGGTGGGGGTGTGGCGAATTTTGAACTGTTGTATACCGATGAAGGAAATGTTTTGGACAGGATGCGGAGACCGGGAAATATTTTTATCGACGATGGTTTTCCTGATGGCCGGCTCGCGCCGATGGATGTTTTTTTGAGAGAGGTCAGGAGCCTGTCGGGTTTGCCGTCCTTTCGTCAGTATATGCAATATGGATCGCCGTTAGGTACAGACTATCTGATCAATGTCCTTATGACCTACCTCAATGATACGCGTGGGCTCCATATCACCAAGGGACGGCTGATGATCACCAGGGGGGTACAGATGGGGACGTACCTTGCGGCGAATGTTCTGTTGAGGCCGGGAAGCCAGGTGGTAGTGGGTGAGCCGGGGTATGCATATGCCAATAAGACGTTTGAGAAACTTGGTGCGGTCCTTAACCAGGTTCCTGTAGACGATCAGGGTATCGATGTATCCGCGGTGGAAAGACTTTGCAGGAAAAAGAAGATATCCCTGTTGTATGTGATGCCGCATCATCACAGCCCGACCACGGTGCGACTGTCTCCGCAGCGACGTATACAGCTGCTGGAGCTGGCCCTCCGCTATCGGATAGCGATAATCGAGGACGATTATGACTATGATTTCCACTACGATTCCAACCCGGTATTGCCGATGGCCAGCCTGGATCACTATGGGAATGTCATTTATGTAGGAACATTGAGCAAGACGCTGGTGCCCGCGGTGCGCCTCGGATTTATGACGGGGCCGGAGGATTTTATACAGCTGGCGGCCAAAAGGCGGGCTATTATTGACTTTCAGGGGGACGCATTTATGGAACTGGCGATGGCGGAGCTGTTCCGGAATGGCACGGTCAGCCGGCATATCCATAAATCTGTGCGGACCTATCGCCAGCGAAGGGACCATTTTTGCGGCTTGCTGGAGAGTGAGCTTGGGGGAAGGATCGAGTTCAGGCGGCCGGAAGGCGGGATGGCGGTATGGGTGAAGTGGCCCGGGGTAGATCTGGCGAGATTGTCGGAGCTGGCAGCGGGAAAGGGATTGGATATCAGTGATGGAAGGTTTTATAATCCGCCAGGGACGAACTATTTTGGGATGAGAATGGGATTTGCGTCGCTCGATGAGCGGGAACAGGAGAAGGCGATCGGGATATTGAGGGAGTGTATGAAGAAATTTTAGGGACAATGAAGAAGTGTATGAAAAAATTATGATGAACAATATATGAAGAGCATTATTCAGGAGAAGCTGGACGGGATTGAGCTAAATAACGGAGTAAAAATATTGTATGCCTGCGAATCCGGTAGCCGGGCCTGGGGTTTTGCTTCGCCGGATAGCGACTATGATGTGAGGTTTGTTTATGTGCAGCCAAAGAGTCATTATTTGAGCATACGGGAGAGAAGTGATGTGATCGAATTGCCGGTTAACGAAGTGCTGGATATTGGAGGATGGGACTGCCGAAAGGCCTTGCAGCTGTTCTTAAAGTCGAATGCGGTCCTGTATGAATGGCTGCAGTCCCCGATCGTGTATAAAGAGGCGAACGGATTTGCGTCCGAGCTGCGTGGTCTGATGGATGTCTATTATTCGTTGCGTGCCGGCGGGCATCATTATTTGTCGATGGCCCGGAATGCCTTTGAGAACGACCTGCAGGGAGAGTCGGTAAGGCTGAAGAAGTATTTTTATTCATTGAGGCCGGCGCTGGCTTGTTTGTGGATCACGGAAAGAGCCGGAGTACCTCCTATGGAGTTTGGGATTTTGAGGACCCTGGTGGAGGATAGCGGGTGGAATGAGGCCGTAGATGAGCTGTTGGAGAAAAAGAAGGGAGTGGACGAGAAATTCATGATGGCTCCCGTGCCTGAGCTGCAGGAATGGACGCGGCAGACGCTGGAATATTGTAAAGAGAAAATAGACCGGATAGCGCCGGTGAAACATGATACAGAACAGCTGGATGAACTATTCAGGAAATATATCGAGCAATGACATTTGAACAATTAATGCGGGAGCCGCAGCATTTGCTGTTGAAGAGCATCAGCGGGAGCCGGGCGTATAATCTGGCGCTGCCTTCTTCGGATACCGATATCAAGGGAATTTTTGTCTTGCCGCAGAAGGAGCTGTATGGATTGGGCTATACGGATCAGGTGGCGAATGAAAGCAATGACGAAACTTTTTTTGAGGTCGGGAAATTTTTTGAGCTGCTGAGCAAGAACAACCCCAATATCCTGGAACTGATCAGCGTGCCGGAGCGGTGTGTGCTATTTCGTCATCCATTGATGGCGTTGGTCCGGCCGGAAGATTTTCTTTCGCGACTATGTCTTGATACGTTCGCGGGCTATGCAAAGACGCAGATAAAGAAGGCGAAGGGTTTGAATAAGAAGATCAACCAGACCTTCGGGAAGGAGAGGAAGACACCGCTGGATTTTTGTTATGTGGTTCGAGGCAACGGGACGGTATCCCTGCAGGAGTGGCTGGGGGCTCAGGGTTTTTTACAGGCCGACTGCGGGCTGGTCAAGCTGGAACATTTCAGGGATGGCTACCTGGTTTATCATAGGAGGCAGGTGGGTGGTGAGGTTAGGGGGATACTATCGGGACCATTAGCCAATGAAGTGCAGCTGAGTCCGATAGCCAAAGGAGTTGCACCGTTGGGGGTAATGTATTTCAATAAGGACGCTTATTCCATCTATTGCCGGGAGTACCTGGAATATTGGGAGTGGGTAGAGAAAAGGAATGAAGAGCGCTATCAAAATACCTTGTCCCATGGAAAGAACTATGACGCCAAGAATATGATGCATACTATCCGATTGCTGAATATGGCGGAAGAGATCGCGTTGTACCGGCGGGTGATCGTGTATCGGGAAGACAGGGCGTTCCTGCTTCGTATCCGGGGAGGGGAATTTGCCTATGAGGAGCTGATGGATATGGTGGAGGAAAAGATGATAAGGATCGAAGAGGCCTATAAGCGGAGCGATCTGCCGGATGCACCGGAGGCCAGGAAGGGAGAGGAGCTATTGGTCCGGATTAGAGAGGAGTTTTATTACAGGAGCATGGTGCATGCGGTCAGTATCGAGCCCTATAATCCCGAATGGCCGGTTAAGGCGGCGGAGATAACGAGCCAGCTGAAGCAGGTGTTGGGCGAGAACCTGATCAGAGTAGAACATATCGGCTCGACCTCGGTGCCGGGGCTCTCTGCGAAGCCTGTGATCGATCTGCTGCCGATCGTCGGCAGTCTTGAACTACTGGATGAGCAGCAGCATTTGATAAAGGCACTGGGGTATGAGTGGCGGGGGGCGTTTGGTATCGGCGGAAGACGTTATTGCCCGCTGACGGGCGCCGAAGGTGAGCGGCTGGTTCACTTACATTTTTACCAGGAGGGGGCTGCAAATATCCTGCGTCATCTTGCTTTCCGCGACTATCTGTTGTCTCATCCCCGGATCGTACAGGAGTATGAGGCCGAGAAGCGCCGGGCGGCGACGTTGCATCCAACGGATAGTCTGGCATATAATGATGAGAAGGCCGCATGGGTGCAAAAGCATGAAAAAGATGCGGTTGAATGGTATAGGAAGCGAGGAGGCTGATATCAAAAATAAGTTGATAGCTTTGCAAGGAATGCAGATAGCTCCTTCTATACAGTTTTCCGGCTTTTTCCGGCACTATCTTTTCCTTGAGGGGGAGGGGGCTGTTCTGCACCGGTTGCGTCTTTTTCCGGATTGTAATACGGGGATCGTTTTTAATTTCTCCTCTCCGCTGAACCTGGATGGTCAGTTGCTTCCTGATGCCTTTGCATACGGCCAGATCACGGAATATAAAGATATTGATTGTCACGGACCGGCGCGGCTATTCGTCGTCGTTGTCCGGCCGGACGGATTTAACCGGCTGCTGGGCCTGCCTGCCGGCGAGCTGAGAGATAAAGTGGTTTCGCTTGCTGATATTTTTGGGGACCGCGTGGTTAGTTTACAGCAGGGTATAGCCGATGCCTGTACGGTGAGCGAGTCGATTGCCCTGGTGGAGGATTTCTTTGGGCGGCTGGTCGAAGGACGGTCGTTGGCAGCCAATCCGCTGGTCGAAGCATCGCTGCAGCTGATCCAAAAAAATAACGGGCTGATCGCTGTTGGTCAACTGGCGGATGGACTTGGGTGTCATAAGCGACAGCTGGAACGGCAGTTCATGGCTGCGGTCGGACTCAGCCCGAAGCGATATTGCAATATCGTTCGCGCGCATACTTTTTTAAAACATCTACCGGAGGGAGCGAGCCTCACCGGCTATGCGTACGATAGTGGCTATTATGATCAGGCTCATCTTATCCGGGAGTTTAAGCAGATCACGGGACTCACGCCCTCGCAGTATTTGAAGAAGACTGATCCGCTGGCTGTGAATTTTTTGAGAATGAAAGTGTAGGAGGGAGGATTGGTAACCGGGTTGTCGCGTTTGTACAATTTTGAGTCCCGTAGTTTTTCCATTTTTGTTGTATGAAAAAGTTTGTTATCGCTACCGCCCAGTTCGAGCATCGGAGTGGGGATAAAACCTACAATCTCGATACTATCGAACGGATGACGGCAGATGCTGCCCGGAAGGGAGCGGCCGTCATCGCCTTTCACGAATGTTCAGTTACCGGACTTACGTTTGCGCGCAGGCTGTCGAGGCCACAAATGGTGGAGCTTGCTGAGCGGATACCGGATGGCCCTTCGATTCGCCGGTTGACAGATATTGCGGCCAGACACGATATGGTGGTGCTTGCCGGTCTTTTTGAAAAGGACGAGGAAGACCATCTTTATAAAACCTATGTCTGTGTGGACAAGACGGGGCTTGTAGCCAAGTTCAGGAAGCTGCACCCATTTATGAATCCTTATCTGGAGCCGGGTGATGCATACTGTGTTTTTGAGCTATTTGGGTGGAAGTGCGGGATCCTCATTTGTTACGACAATAACGTCATCGAGAATGTGAGGGCGACGAGGCTGCTGGGGGCCGATATTATCTTTATGCCACATGTCACGATGTGTACGCCGTCTACACGGCCGGGAGCGGGCTTTGTCGACCCGCAGCTGTGGGAGAACAGAGAGAATGATCCGACGTCTCTCCGGCTGGAGTTCGAAGGTATGAAGGGGCGGGACTGGCTCATGAAGTGGTTGCCGGCGAGAGCCTATGATAATGGCGTCTATTGCGTTTTTGCGAATGCGATTGGCATGGACGATGACCAGCTGAAGAACGGGCGCTCGATGATCATCGATCCGTTCGGTGATATTCTTGCTGAGTGCACTGAGCTCGGGGATCAGTTCGTTATGACCACGCTGGTACCGGAGAAGCTAAAGCAGTCCGGCGGGCACCGGTATATTCAGGCGCGGAGGCCGGAGCTGTATCGGGATATTATAGGGCAGGACCATAAATCAGAACAGAAGGTGGCGTGGTTTTGACGGGAGTGGAGCGTGGGTTGTCGCGTTTGTACAATTTTGAGTCCCGGAGTTTTTCCATTTTTGTTGTATGGAAAAGTTTGTTATCGCTACCGCCCAGTTCGAGCATCGGAGTGGGGATAAAACCTACAATCTCGATACTATCGAACGGATGACGGCGGATGCTGCCCGGAAGGGAGCGGCCGTCATCGCCTTTCACGAATGTTCAATTACCGGTTATACGTTTGCGCGCAAGTTGTCGAGGACGCAAATGGTGGAACTTGCCGAGCGGATACCGGATGGCCCTTCGATTCGCCGGTTGACAGCCATTGCAGCCCAATACGATATGGTGGTGCTTGCCGGTCTTTTTGAAAAGGACGAGGAAGACCATCTTTTTAAAGCCTATGTCTGCGTTGACAAGACGGGGCTTGTCGCCAGGTTCAGGAAGCTGCACCCTTTTATCAATCCTTATCTGGAGCCGGGTGATGCGTACTGCGTTTTTGAGCTACTAGGGTGGAAGTGCGGGATCCTCATTTGTTACGACAATAACGTCATCGAGAATGTGAGGGCGACCCGGCTGCTGGGGGCCGACATTATCTTTATGCCGCATGTCACGATGTGTACGCCGTCTACCCGGCCGGGGGCGGGTTTTGTCGACCCGCAGCTGTGGGAGAACAGGGAGAGCGACCCGACGTCGCTGCGACTGGAGTTCGAAGGCATGAAGGGAAGGGACTGGCTCATGAAGTGGTTGCCTGCAAGGGCCTATGACAATGGCGTCTATTGCGTTTTTGCGAATGCCATTGGCCTGGATGACGACCAGCTGAAGAACGGGCGCTCGATGATCCTGGATCCGTTTGGCGATATCCTGGCTGAGTGCACGGAGCTCGGGGATCAGTTGGTTACGGCCACGCTGGTACCGGAGAAGCTAAAGCAGTCCGGCGGGCACCGGTATATTCAGGCGCGGAGGCCGGAACTGTATCGGGATATTATAGGGCAGGACCATAAATCAGAACAGAAGGTGGTGTGGCTTTGACGGAATATGGGTGAGCACCGGTGAAGTGTGGGCGCCCGGTCAGCCCTCGTAGACGGGTAGTGTCTTTTTGAAGTCACAGAATCGTCTGCCCGAGTAGCTTTTGAAGAAGCGGCTGAAGTAGGCGGGGCATTCAAAGCCCAACTGGTAGGCGATCTCTTTCAGGCTTGTGCCATCGATGAAGGCTTTTCGTTTTGCTTCAGCGATGATCCTTTGCTGGACGTGGTGGCTGGTCGGAAAGCCGGAGACCTTGCGAACGACCTCGGTGAGATAGCTGGAAGAAACGGCCAGCCGCGAGGCGTAGAATTTGACGCTCATCTTTTTTGAATAGTTGGTCTCCAGGAGGTGCTGAAATCTTTTATACAGCTCGACGTTCCTGTCTTTTGTTGCCATCGGAGTAATAGAATGGGAATACCGGTTCAGGTAGACCAGGAATATCCGAAGCAGGCCGAGCGCGACTTCGGTCTGGCGGAAAGACATATGCTCGTACTCGTTCCAGAGCAATTGTACCACGCTGTTGAGCTGCGGCCGGTCTGCCTCCATGATCTGTATCTCCGTGTATTCGACGGCTCCGGCATGAAAGCAATCGGAACTGAACAGCGGCGCGAAGTTCACCCCGGCTGTGTCGGCGAATATTTTATCGAACGAGAAGACATAACCATCTGCGCCTTCGCCAAACTGGAGCTGGCTCTTATTCAGGAAGCGAAAACAATAGGCTTTGCCGGCCGACAGCACGCCCCTGTTGGCGCCGCTATAGTACATCCCTTTGCCGTGCTGTAGCCAGACGATACAATATTCTGACCAGGACAGGCTTTCCGATTCGTCTACTGTCGTAACTGTTCTGATCGTTTGCAGGGACATCGATGTAGCGCTTTTCATTTTGAAGAATTTATGAAAAGGGGTATTCAAAGTATATACCACTTCGGTACGGGATTGTTTGCCAGCAATTTATGAGGAATTTCGGGCTGGATGAGGCCCGTTTCGCCGATGATATATCGTTGTTCAACGATAGGTCGTGGGGGAGGTGCAGCGGCACCTCGTTAAGGATGATGGCGGCGATTGGTAGGGGTGATGGCGGCGATTGGTTGAGGGGTTATTTGACTGTGCGCAGTCTTATACCTACGAAGATGGCGACCAGGAGAACGGCGCCTGCGCAGACGGCGGCTGTCAGGTTCATGGACTGTACATAGGCTGTTCTTGCCGTATTGATGAAAACGGAGCCCAGGGGCTCTCCCAGCTGCATACCCGCAGACATGGCTGCTCCCAGGGTATTGCGTGAGGCCTCCCGCATCTGGTATGAGACGCCTGCGGGCACTCCGAAATCCATTCTTGCTCTGTAGCCCGCAGTCCAGATGCTGCCCAGCAGCGCGATGCCCAGTGCGCTGCCGAGGGTGGTACTTGTTTCCGAGATACCGGCCGCGGCCCCTGCGCTTTGTGGTGGTGCCGATGCTACCACCATGTCGATACCGAGCGTGACGACGGTGCCACATCCCAGGGAGATGACGATCGAACCTGTGAGAAGGCCTGCCAGGTCGTTGGTGCCGATAAATGCCAGTACACCTGCGCCCATGCCCATGACGGTTAGTCCAATGGTCATGAGGGTTCCCCGGCGGATATGGCGCGCCAGGACGGGAGCCAGCGAGCATACGACGATGCTTGCTGCTGCGCTGGGGATAGTAAGCAGTCCGGCCTTTACGGCATCCAATCCAAGGACCAGCTGAAGGTATTGACTGACGAAAAGGAATATGCCCGACCAGGTGAAGAGGGATATCATCAGTGCTGATAGCGAAGTGGTAAATGTGCGGTTTTTGAAAAGACTGAAATCGATGAGGGGGGCTTTTATTGTCAGTTGTCGGTTCCAGAATGCGGCGCCCAGGGCCAGGCCGATGGCGATGAAGGCGAAGGAAAGAAGGTCGGTGCCGGTTTGGGAGATCTGTTTGATCCCATATATTACTGCGAGGACAGCCGCTACGAGCAGTCCTGTGCTAAGGAGATCCATCCGGGACGGACGGGCCTCGCGAAACTCCGGTAGCAGCCGGGGGGCGATCAGCAGCAGAAGAAGCATAACTGGTACCGGCATGAGGAATACTGCTCCCCACCAGAATTTGTCCAGCAGGAAGCCTCCGATCAGGGGCCCCAGCATTGTGCCTGCGGAGAAGCAGGTCGTCCAGGTACCGATGGCTGTTGTCCGCTGGGCTTCGTCATGGAACATATTCCGGATGATAGACAGTGTAGACGGGAGCAGGGTAGCACCGGCGATACCCAAAAGGCCGCGGGCGAATATCAGCGAAATGGCGCCGGGCGAAAAGGCTGCTGCGACGGAAGCGACTGTGAATGCTACGCCGCCGATCAATAACAATTTCCGACGGCCTATTCGGTCCCCCAGCGTGCCCATGGTGATAAGGAAGCCGGCTTCGAGGAAGCCAAAGCTATCGGATATCCAGAGCAGCTGGACGCTGTTGGGTTTTAATGCTGTACTAAGGGCGGGTACGGCGAGGTACATAACGGTCATGTCCATGGACACCAGGAGCGCCGGAAGGGCCAGTACGGCAAGGCCGATCCATTCTTTGCGCCCGGCTTTGGGCTGCGGTGTTGCGATGGTGTTCATGGAAGATTTTGCTCAAACTTACCAAAATTGAGGGGGGTAGGCAAGTAGGGAATGCGACAATCTTGAGGTGTAAGTGCGACAGGTGGACACCCGATGGGGATGGGGGAAGGTTATCTGTAATTGGCTGCCTTGACGAGTCTTTTTACATCGAGGACGATGATCTTTCTTCCGCGGGTTTCGAGTATGCCTTCACTTTTGAATTCCGAGAGTGTGCGCACGACGTTCTCTCTTGCTGTGCCGACGAGGCTGGCGAGGTCGTCGCGGCTCATATTGATCTCGACGGGTTGGCCGGGTTCGAAGTCGATCTTGTATTTTTCGCGAACTACCACCAGCTGGAGCGCCAGCCGTTCGCGAACGGACTTTTGGGCGAACATGGTGAGGCTGTTGGTCAGGACGACAAACTCATGGCTTAGCGTTTTGAGCAGCCTGCGATTGAGCACGTCCGATTGGCGGATCGTTTCGAGAAAATCTTCTTTGGGGATGAATACGATCAGACTATCTTCCATTACGGCTGCTGAGTCGGGGTAGTTGTCGCCGGAGAGGATCGCGTGATAGCCCAGCAGCTCTCCTGTATTGGCGACGTAGATGATCTGCTCCCGGCCGTCTTTGTCCATCTTGTACTTCTTTGCTTTTCCGCTGACCAGGTAGAAGATGCCGGAGGGATAAGCGTCCTCTCTGAAGATGATCTCTCCCTTCCTGTATGTCTGTTGTAGTTTGCGGGCCATAAGTATCTGCAAATCACGCTCGGGCAAATCGGCAAGGATCGATTCGCTGTTGAAGTCCCACTTCTCTATAGGAAAGATGCCCTGTATACTCATTCACTACAAATCTAGATTTAAAAATTGATTTTATTCACTTTTTTCCGTGACAACTGTCACCGCAACGTCAATTGCATTCGAGTAGATTTACCGCAAGTTTATCGCTCAAAGTTAAGAAAGTATGGGAAAGCCTAATGCTACGATCAGACTGACAAAGAAAAGTTTGCAGCAGTTGAAGGACCTCGGGTTCCGCTATGTATTGGTGAAAGGGTATACACCTGACAAACGTAACGACTATATAGAGCTGAATTATTTTACGCTGGTCCCTGTGATGGAGCTGCCGGAGGATCCTGCGCAGAAGGAGATATTCGCGCCGATAGACAGCGATATCCTGGATGAGTGGGCGAGTCAGCCGGACAATGGGATCAAGGCGTTCATCGAAGAATATATGGGGTAAGAGAAAGGGGAATATCAAGGGGTAAACGAAAGATAAGGGTATGCCAGGTATTAATGAAGTTCTTGTAAGCAGGAATATTTATTCCGAATCGGATTTTAACGAGCTCTTTCCATTGTCGGTACGAGAGCTTGACAGGTATCACTGGACGCCATTGTCCCTGGCGAAGAAGGCGGCAGCATTCCTGGCGCCCCGTGAGGGAGTAAGGGTTTTGGATATCGGGAGTGGCGTAGGGAAATTCTGCCTTGCGGCTGCCTGTTATTTTCCCGATGCGTTCTATTATGGTGTGGAGCAGCGCAAATGGCTTTGCGACTATGCGGAGGCTGCGAGGGTGCAGCTGGCTCTTGAAAATGTCTGTTTTATCCATGGGAATTTTACCCAGCTGGATCTCGGGAGTTTCGATAGCTTTTACTTTTATAATTCCTTCTACGAAAATCTTGCTGGTATCAATAAGATCGACGACTCCATCGAGTATTCGGTGGAACTTTACAATTATTACACCAGGTATCTATTCAAACAGCTGCGGCAGAAGCCGAAGGGGACGAGGCTTTGCACGCTATGCAGCTCTGAAGATGAGGTCCCTCCCGATTTTCATGTCGTGGGAGCGGACATGAACGATCTTTTAAAATTCTGGATCAAGGTTTAAAATATGCTGTTCAGACCTAAATTGCTTGATACACTAAGGGGGTATACGCGCCGCCTGTTGCTTAATGACCTGTTAGCAGGCGTCATTGTAGGTCTGGTTGCGTTGCCGCTGGCAATTGCCTTTGGTATTGCGTCGGGTGTGTCCCCCGAAAAAGGTTTGGTCACGGCGGTCGTTGCGGGCTTTATCATTTCCGGTCTCGGCGGAAGCCGGGTACAGATAGGAGGGCCGACGGGCGCTTTCATTGTAATTGTTTATGGCATAGTTCAGACCTATGGGATCAACGGGTTGATCATTGCGACCTTTATTGCTGGTGTTATGCTGATCATTATGGGTTTTGCCCGGCTGGGATCGGTCATCAAATTTATTCCCTATCCCCTGATCATCGGATTTACCAGCGGTATCGCTCTCATTATTTTCTCTTCGCAGGTGAAGGATCTGCTGGGGCTGCATATGGGGGCGGTACCGGCAGGTTTTATAGATAAGTGGAAGGCGTATTTAGTCGATGCCCGGACTGTCAATTTATACGCGTTGCTGGTTGGGATCGTTACTGTTGTTCTGATCGTATACTGGCCGAAAGTGACGACGAAGGTGCCGGGTTCACTGGTCGCTATATTATTGACGACTGCTGTTGTGCAATTGCTCGGGTTGCCGGTTGAAACCATCGGGAGCAGGTTTGGGGCTATTCAGTCCTCTTTGCCGAAGCCCGTCATACCGCATCTGGATGTTGCGACCATCAGGAATATGATCCAGCCGGCGTTCACTATCGCGTTGTTGGGAGGGATCGAGTCGCTGCTGTCTGCCGTCGTGGCGGATGGGATGATCGGAGGTAACCACCGGTCGAATACGGAATTGGTGGCGCAGGGGACGGCGAATATATTCTCATCGTTGTTTGGGGGTATTCCGGCGACCGGGGCAATTGCGCGGACGGCGACCAATATCAAGAACGGTGGCCGCACGCCGGTGGCGGGGATGATCCATGCTGTTACGCTGCTGCTGATATTGATCTTCTTTGGGAAATGGGCTGCCCTGATACCTATGGCGACGCTGGCCGGCGTCCTCGTGGTCGTTGCGTACAATATGAGCGAGTGGAGACATTTTGTCGATGTGTTGAAGGGGCCCGGAAACGATGTGGCTGTGTTGCTGACCACGTTCCTTTTGACCGTGTTGGTCGATCTGACCGTAGCGATCGAGATAGGGATGATCCTGGCGATATTCCTGTTCATGCGCAAGATGATCCAGTCAAGTTCTGTGGAAGAGGACAGGGAGCAGGTAGAGAACTATTCTGTGCCTTTTAATGTGCAGGTGTTCGAGATCACCGGGCCGCTGTTCTTTGGGGCCGCTTATAAATTCAGAGAGGCTATCCGGATTATAGGCAAGCATCCGAAAGTGCTTATTATCCGGATGAGGAAGGTGCCGATCATTGATGCTACGGGTATAAAGACTATCCGGGATGTTTATAAGGAGTCGAAGCAGCGCGGCATAAAGGTGATCCTTTCGGAAGTGCATAGCCCAGAAGTGTTGCAGGAACTCAAGGAGGCCAGGCTCCTGTTTGCTATCGGGAAGGCCAATGTGAAGGGGACATTCGAGGAGGCTGTCCGGCGTAGTAAGGAGGTTTTGGGGGAGGTTTGAGGTTCCGCTGGTCAGGAGATCATAGGAGGAAGGGTTGTGGATTTACCGGGAGGAAGGTGACAGCGTGAAGGGTAGGTTTGTTCGAGGCTATTTCGGGTTGGGAAATGGCCATCTCGGAAGCTATTTGGTCCATCAGGCCGGGTTTTGGTTGGGGGTAGTGGAAGAGTGGGGTAGCTTTGCCGGAGAAAAACCTAAAAAAATGAAAGGAGCTAAACGTGTGATGGCAAGTGCAATGATTGTGGGGGCATTTGCGATACAAGGGCCGTCAGGCCATGCGCAGGGTGGGGCTTTGGACGCTATCCGCCCTTTCCACATAAATATTCCGCAAGATCAGATCGATGAATTGCGTCATCGGATCGTAACGACGAGGTGGCCCGATAAAGAGACGGTTTCCGATGGATCGCAGGGCGCGGAACTTGCCAGGCTGCAGGCGCTGGCGAAGTATTGGGGAACATCTTATGACTGGCGGAAGGCGGAATCCAGGCTGAATGCTTTGCCACAGTTCGTAACGAAAATCGACGGACTTGATATTTATTTTATACATGTCCGTTTGCGTGAGAAGAACGCGCTTCCGGTGATCCTTACGCATGGGTGGCCCGGTTCGATATTTGAGTTCCTCAAAGTCATTGGCCCGTTGACGGACCCGACCGCATATGGGGGCAAGCCAGAGGATGCATTTGACGTCGTGATCCCGGCTTTGCCGGGCTATGGCTTTTCCGGAAGGCCAATGGATGGCGGTTGGGGGCCCGATCATATTGCACAGGTCTGGGCTGAGCTGATGAAGCGTCTTGGATACAGCCGCTATGTTGCGCAGGGTGGCGACTGGGGCGCTCCGATCACCGGGGCAATGGCGCGTCAGGCACCGGCTGGATTGCTTGGCATTCATCTGAACCTGCCGGCTACCGTACCAAACGAAGTGGGTGCGGCGCTCGCTGCAGGTGGGCCGGCACCGGCGGGACTCTCTGAGAAGGAGCGCACGGTATATGATGCCCTTGATGCATATCGCAAAAAGAACGGCTCTGCGTATAATACGATGATGACGGCCCGGCCGCAGACAATGGGCTATGGAGTGACCGATTCGCCGGTCTTCCTCGCGGCCTGGCTGTTGGTGCATCCTGGGTTTATGAAGTGGACCTATGGAGACGATCCTGATAAATTGCCGACGAGGGATGAAGTGCTGGATGACTTTACGCTATACTGGCTAACGAACAGCGCGGCGTCGGCGGGAAGACTATACTGGGAGAATGGCGGGCGGAATGTTGTTAGTGCAGCTGCGCAGAAGACTGCTGATATCTCACTACCGGTGGCGATCACTGTATTTCCTGAAGATGTCTACCGGGCTCCGGAGACGTGGGCACGACGGGCCTACCGCAACCTGGTCTACTTTCATGAGGTAGATAAAGGCGGACATTTTGCCGCCTGGGAACAGCCGCAATTGTTTGCTGAAGAGCTGCGGTCGGCATTTAGATCACTTCGTTAGATAAAAAACAGGTATACATGGATAAGAAAAATTTGTTTTCGGCTGCAGTTGTGGGCTTGGCTCTGGCGGCGACCTGTGGTTCTGCCAGTGCGCAGCAGCCGGGGGTGAGAAGGACCGATCTTCAGCGTCATGACCTCAGCGCTCCCGGAAGGGAGGCTATACAGGTGAGAGTAGATATTGATCCGGGGGTGACGGCGCCCGCGCATAAGCATCCGGGTGAAGAGATCATCTATGTGCTGGAAGGGGTAATGGAATATGATGTGGAGGGTAAGGCGCCGGTGACGCTGAAGGCGGGGGGCGTATTGTTCATTCCGGCAGGGGTGGTGCATTCGGCGAAGACTGTAGGGACTGGAGTGGCAAGTGAATTGGCTACGTATGTAGTAGAGAAGGGGAAGCCGTTGGTGGTGGTGGTGAAGTGAGGGGGAGGGCTGTGGGATGGCGTGTGGGGCCTGTTGATGTTAGGCTCCGAGGTAATAGAAGCCGGCCCAATAGTAGGGATGGGAGAATGGAGTGGCGTCGGGGTTGGCGGATGCGTAGAGGTAGAGCTGGGCGAAGACCCGGTCTTTTCCAGTGGCATAGAGTCTTTCGCTGAGCTCGGAAAGCTGGAGTTGCTGGTTGGTTGCGTTTTTAAGCCAAAACTGTGATTGACGGAGTGAACTAACCGGATCCAGCGATGCAATGATGTGGAGTTCGTAAAATTTTTTCATCAGCAGGGTCGTCGAAATGTCGGATACGGACCAAAGCGAGCTGACGATACCGGGTACTCCGGCGAGCATGAAGCCTGCCGGCAGGCTGATGGCTTCATCGGGTAGCTCGACGAACTCGCTGATCCCGGATTCGCAGCACGAAAGATTGACCAGTCGTACGCCGGAAAGCTGAACCTCTTTGTTCATCAGCTCGCGCAGTGTAAGCGTATCGCCGTATAGCCTGATGCCCGAGTTCATTGGGTCTTCCCAGTCAAAATAGCTGTGGCAGGCGGCGTGGAGATATCTTGTGGATCCGATGGAACTGAATATATTTTCCCTGCTGGCGGATTCGTTCGAATAGATCGTGAGGGAACCGGGGGTGAAGAAATCGTTTAATGCCGCGACTTCGATGAGCGAAAATTCCAGCGGGGCTTCTACCGGGTCGCTGTTTGCAATGGCCAGCATATTGCCCGGGTGTTTATAAGGGTTTGGGGAAAGTGGGTGTAGCCCGGGGGAAAGTGAATTTGGGTCAAGTGAGTTCAGCACCTGGACAAAGGATAGGAGGGAGGGGCTGGTGGCTACTCTCTTTTCAGAGGGAAAGACTGCGGCAAGGGGCAGGAGGTCCAGGATATCCGTAAAGATCAATATTATGTCATCTCGCCAATCGATCTTGCGGAGGGGCTCTGCGATCGTGGTGTGCAGAAACGCCATGAGCGGGTCGAGGTAATCTTTGAATGGCTCGATCTCGTTATCCCTGACCAGATAGATATAGTTTTTTATCACCTCATTCAATTGGCCACGCTCTATTTCAGGGTGGATCACCTCGATGCTAACGTCATTGATCCCGGGATTAACGGCGAGGAGCAACAGGTCTTCCCCTTCGTATAAAAGGTAAAGCACCGTGTATTTTTTTACCTGCCGGAGGGCTTCTTCGATCGAATTCCTGTTTGGTGTAGATAGCAAGGGCACGTTCTGCGGGCGAAGGGAGCCGGGCCGTTGGTGACTCTGTTCCAGCTTTTCCCTGAGATTGCGGGCGAGCCCCTGTTCCAGAGAGACTATCGCATCCATTTTCATTCCACATTTAACCTGCGCATAGGCAAGTCTGGTAGACAGCTGGGTCGCGTCTTTCAGCCAGAGGTTCTTGTCTGTCAGGTTATTTTGATTGTGGTAGAGGTTGTTGATGGCCTCGAGGCCGAAATTAAATGCGTGGATGGCGCCAGCAAAGTCAGCCCTATCAAACAAAAGCTGTCCCCAGGTCCGGGATGAAAATAGCGCCCATTCCGGATAAGATCCCAGGCCATCCGTGCAGGCTTTTTCGTATAGACGTGTCGCCTCCGTGAGATCGGCTTTCTTTCCGGATCGTAAATACCTGGAACGGTGGGCATTGGCCAGATTATAGTACCTGCTCGGGAGGATGGGATCGGCATCGGAAGACTGGGAGACCGCCTTTTTGTAACAGTCTATCGCTCTATCGAGAAAAGACTGCTTCCCGGAATTCTGATATTTGTCTTCGTAGCAATTGCCCAGGTTGTTGTATCGGACAGGCAGGTTTGGATGGTGATCCGATGTCAGCTGAATTGCTTTCTCCTGAAGCGATATAGCCTCATCCAGGCAGGATTCGAAGCCTTTAAATCGCGACTTTTCGAGCAATACGTTGCCCAGATTCGAGAGACGACCGGCATAATCCTCGTCATCGGTGTTGTTGTCCCTTAGCCCGACGGACTCCCTGCAGAGTTCAATGGACCGATCGAGGTCGTCTATACTTTTCGTCCTCAGGAACTTTCTTCTGTAGATGGTGCTCAAGTAGCTAAGAGTCATCCCCCGAAATCGTGGATTCAATGGAGTGGACAGGCTTTCTTCCCCCATTTGGATGGAGTCGTCGAGATATTTCAAGATACCGGTTTTGGTATGCAGGGCCTGGAGTATCACCAAATAGGCATATCGGAATAATCCCTGGTTGCGATGACCCCATGGCGCGATATCGATCGCTTTCTTTAACAGGATGTCTGCTTTTTCCAGCGCCTCAATGCTTCCGGTGTTATCATGGATGTCTCTGTACAGCCCGCTCAGATTGTAGACATAATTGCAGGTATCTTCCCAGCCCTCCGGGGCAGTATCAATTGCTTTACTGATCACGGCAATCGCTTCGTCAATTATCGTCAGGTCCTTTGTCACGGAATACAACAGACTAAGCGAGACCGAAAGCCTGTTCAACAGATCGAGCCTGAAGGCGACGGGGGACCGGGGGAAGCTGGCGGAGGAGTGGACTTTCCGGAATATAGAGCAGACTTTGGTAATGCTCTTCAGGTCTTTTTTGGCCAGGAAGATCAGCAGCTCATATAGCGCCAGATGCACGTCCTTTCTGCAGGAGGAAGGTATCTCCTGGAAAGGGCGCCAGCCTCTTTTGTTCTCGATGGCTGATTCAACTTCGGGTAGTGGGGGCAGCTGCTTGTTGGTCATAGCACTGTTTTAGGAGGCGTCTCTCCATCTGGCGAAGGGGTCGGTAAAGACCGTATAGGCGAGCCAGGTGGGGTCACCGTCCCTTTTTATGGCGAGTCTGGCTTTCCTGACTGCTGAACCCAGGTCCTGGTCATTTAAAAGAGATTCATAGAGAGCTGTTGCAAACTGGCAGGCCATGTCGTCGCTGACAGACCAATAGGCACCTATGAAGGCGGCAGAGCCTGCGTCAAGCAACTGTGAGGCCCATCCGCCGATGTCGGTAAGCTCCATTGCGCCTTTTCCTATCTGGCAGGCATTCAGAAAGACGATGGGTTTAGGAAGGCCCATATTTCTGGCCTTTCCATTGATTGCCTCGGGGGTAAATGTTTGTCCATTCTCAAGGAGGATCCTGGAGAGCCCGTCGGGATTCTCGACATCGGAGAATGTGCCGTGGCCTGAGAAATGCCATGCCGTGTATTTGCCGCTCTCGAGGGCTTCGGTCAGCTGATTGTATTCTGCCGGTATCTCATCGACTTTTGATCTGCTGCTGACGAGCGATTCAATATTTTCTTTTTCCGTCGTGGTGTAGGTGAGTCCGGAGTCTTTTGGGACTACCATGGCCATTCTGCTGAGGTCGATCGTATTCCTTGGGGCGCCGTGTCCGGGTATCCAGCGGGTCATATTGAAAGCTTCGCAAAAGAAGGGCCCCTCATCGTATGCGCCGTCCGGTCGCTGGCCTACCATCTTACACATTTCCCAGGGTATCCATGGTTCGTCGGAATCGATCTTTATGGTGGTTATGTTATCCTTCAGGGTCCAAATGAGTCGTTGTATCTCTTCGGGGAGCAGTTTCTCGAAGAGGGCGATGCCTTTCTTTTCGAGTCGTCGCAGCGCGATCGACTTGTCTTGTTCATCCGGCAGCAGCTCGATCTCACTGAAGAAGTTCCGGAAGTATTTTGCCGGGTCGAGCTCGAGGGGAACGGGTCCGTATGATTTCATGTAGAGCGCGGGGAAGTTCTTTTTCTGCGCGGCGGTGATCCGGAAAAAGAGGGACTGCCTGCCGTTGATCTCCGATTTGCTTATCTGGAGGGCAAGGTCAGGTATGCTGGACTCCACTATGTCGAATCCGGCGGTCTTTTTTTCAGGATTGGCTAAGGATGGTCGTTCCGCGAGGACCTCAATATTCATATCGATATGTCCGAGCTCGATGCCTTTTGCAAAGACCAGCAGGCGAATCCTGCCGGTTCCGAGCTGTTCCGGTTTTAGCTTGAAAATGACGGAATCGGTCTCCTCCTTGTCGATTACTGTGATGGTATACATGTCTTCTTCCAGGACTGAGAAACCTTTCTTGGCTTCTATGACGACGTCGATCTTATCATTGACGGCAAGCACCAGGGGTATGCTGGCGGTTTCGGCTGCTGTCCTGGAAAGATTGACGCGGATGGACAGTGTGTCATGGATCGAGATGGACTGTCTGTAGGAGGCGTTGAGGAAATAGCTGGATTTACCGCCGTTGGCCGGAGTATTGGGTGGGGCGCCAGTTGTAGGTGAATTGGGGGATGCACCGGTTGTTGGTGTATTGGGCAGGACCGGGGATGGTGAATTGGGGCGCGCGTCGGGAGATGGTGGTGGCGTTGAACGGGGGACTGCTGTGGGTGCAGGGGGGACAGCTGCGGGTGTCCGAGGGGCTGCGAGGGGTGATTGAGGGACTGTGGGCGCTGCGATGGGCGCTTTGCGTACTCCGCCCCTGGTAGTGGTGGAGGGCATCTTGCTGGCATCGAAATAACCCACTACGCCTCCGTCGCGTGTGATCACCGCTTTTGTTGGGATGGAAGTGATCGGGAAGTCTGCTTCAAAGGAGGGCGTACATTCAAGATTGGTGAGGTTGAGAAATCCCTTCAGTCCTGTGTCGCCGCTGACTCCTTTTATCTTGTCCAGCCACTCGAAGGCAAATTGCAGGTAGTGTTTCTTTTCCTCTTCGTCCGTTATGATCACGCGGGTATTCCGGTCGATATTGCCCAGCCATTCTTTGGTGGATGCAATGGTAAATTCGGAAGGGATAGCGCGGAAGTCGGAGTAATAAATGTCGCCGAAGTTCATAAAAACAGTTTTTGATGAATGATCAGAAACATTTTCACCGGGTTCTCACTGTTTCAGAAGGTACATGATGCTATTCATAGTGGCTTCTCCGTCGTTGTCAAAATCTCCGTGCTTTTTTGCTGTAGATCTCAGGCCGTCGGTGGCGTCGTCCTTTGTGACAGAATACACGACGCGATGGTCCTCGCCGCTAATGTATTTTTGAATGCCGGCAAGAATTTCTTCTCCTCCGTATGGCACTCCGCCACAAATATATCTTTCGAGTCCGAGTATCCAGGCGTCGGGATGGTCTCCCTTGTCTTCCAGTATCCCGGAAACAAGATATAACAGTGACCGTGTATAGATGACCGGTACCAGCCTGTCCTTTTTTTCCCATTCGTCGGACATGGTAAACATCCGGAATGACTGATAGGACGATGGATTTTTCAATATGGTATCGCTGAACAGCTCGCAACGGCAGGCTGGGGCCATGAATATAATATTCCTGATCTTCAAGGGCGGGTTATCTGCGGCGATCTTTTTTATTAAGTGACATATGGCGATCGAGCCGGCAGAATGACCAACGAGGTCGATGGTAAGGTCCTGGTTGTCCCGGGCGTATTCGGTGAGTTTTTGCAGGAGATAGGTGCCGGCGTGCTGGTCGTCACTGCTGAGGCCGGCGTTGGGTTTCCACATATCCGAGGCTTTGTCCTTCATGCCGGCCCAAAGCCATGAGCCGAGGTCGGCGATATAGAATTCACGCAGGACCTCTTCAACGGTGGTGGGGTAAAAGCCGTGCTCTGTCTTTTGTCGGTGGCGCTTGATGACGCGGATAATGATGGTCGCGATCGTTTTGAGCATTTTGATCCAGGTCAGCGGTCCTCTGGATGTGGAGCCTTTTTGATCTTGCAGGGCTTTTCTGAACTCTTCGTCTTTGTCGAGCTCGTCTTTGAGCGCTGTTTCCAGCTGTTGTTGCAATATGAACTCGTTCGCTGAACGATTGGTTGGCGAGGATAGTCGTTGTTCGTCGATGTCGTAGTTCTCGAAGGGGGCTTCTGTGCTTAGTTCATTCCTTATTTCCTGGTCGGAGAGGTTGGAGACTGCCCGGGAGCCGGTGACTGTGGTTGCTTTTAGTCCGAGCTTGTCGCCGGCGAACTTGACTACTTTCTCGAGGAGTTTTTTGAAGAGCTGTGTGCGGTTGATGGACTGCAGGTTCTGGGAGATAGTTTCCGCTAATCCGGTTTCCCATATGAAAGAGATGGGGTGGGCGTTGGTCTGGCTGGTCACGTATTGCTGTACGCGTGATGCCACGGTCATTCCGGCGATCTGGTTGACGAGGCCGCCATGAAAATACAGGACGATCCTGCTGGTCTTTTGATTCTTCAGGTGATCGAAGATGTTGTCGACGTCGGCGGGCGTCGAATCTATTTCGGGATTGCCGGAAGGGGAGAAGGTCCCGTGCGGGCCTATATTGACATAGTATATCTTGTCCAATTGATCCATGTGGCAAGATTTAGGTTTACCTGAAAGTAAGAATTTATATTGGATTAATTGAGGGGGAAAAGACGGGAAAAAAGACAAATTCAGAACTATTATGCCGATAAATGCATTAGTAATCAATTTTTTAGTCATGAGGACGGGGAAGGCACTCGTTTCCTGGTGGTCCATTTATTGGGGGAATGTATTATGCGACCCTTACATATAGTATGAAATAGAAAAAAGCCTTCAGTTCTAAAGAAACCGAGGGCTTTTATATTTGCGGACGGGACCGTCCCGCGTGTGATGAGGGCTCGAGCCTGTGAACTATCGCAAAAAGTTCGTTTTGAGAGTCTGCATTACTTCGCCGATCTGACCATCGAAGGTTTCACGGATCGCCCATATGGTGAATCCCTTTGCTTCCGCGATTTCGACCTTAGGCGGCATCGACATCTCAGTAGGATTGACATAGGCATCAATAATTACAGGTCCATCGTGCGCAAAAGCCTCCGTTACCACCGCCGGCACGTCCGCGGGGTGTATTAAGCTTAGTGCTTTTATTCCGATCGCTTCCGCCATTTTCGCGAAGTCCGGGTTATCGAGTTCCACCCCATCGATGGGAAATCCTTCAACCATTTTTTCCAATGCGACAAATTCCAACCGCCTGTTATTAAAAATGAAAAGCTTTATCGGGAGGTTGTAATGCCGGATGGTCAGCAATTCTCCCATCAACATGGTAAAGCCTCCATCGCCTGCGAATGCGACAACCTGCCGGTCCGGATAAGCTATCTGAGCGCCAATGGCCTGAGGCATTGCATTAGCCATGCTGCCATGGTTAAATGAACCCAACAATCTCCTGCCTTTAGTCATTTCCACATACCGTGCCGACCAGATGCAGGGGGTACCGACATCTACGGTCAGTATGGCATCATGGGCCATCTTTCGATTGACCTCCGCCGCCAGGTATTCCGGATAGAGGGTGGTCGAACTTCGATCGGCTTTCGCCTTTTTATCCAATCCTTCCCGGACGCGCCGATAGTCCTTGAGTATCTCCTTTAGATGGTTGTCGGTTTTCTTCTCTTGCACGAGTGGCGTCAGGACGCTGATAGTCTCTTTGACATCTCCGACCAGCCCGGTGTGAATATTTGCCCGCCGCCCGAGGTTCTCCGGCCGCAGATCGATCTGCACGATCCTGGCATCTTTCGGAAACCAGGCTTTATATGGAAAATCAGTTCCGAGCATGATCAGGACTTCACAATTTTCCATCGCCAGATAACCGGAGTGATGACCGATCAACGCAGTAAGTCCGACAAAATAGGGATTGTCGTGCTCGAGGAATTGTTTGCCCCGTAATGTAACCACGACCGGTGATTTTATCTTTTCGCATAAGGCCATGATCTCGGCGTGCGCGTCCTCACAACCGTTGCCGCAAAACAAGGTTATCTTCTCATGCTCGTTGATCAGATCGGCAAGTGCCTCCAGCTCCCGGTCCGATGGCCGAATCACCGGCTGTTGCAACAAAAGCCGATGGCGAAATTTTGGTAGTTGGGCCTCCTGCTCGGACACATCTCCTGAGAGCACGACAACAGCCACTCCCTTTCGACTTACGGCATGTTGCATGGCGGTCTGTAATACCCGGGGCATTTGTGCGCCGGACATAATCTGCTCGCAATAATGACTGCAGCCTTTGAAAATGGTTTTGGGGTCCGTCTCCTGGAAATAGGTGGTGCCGATCTCTCCGCTCGGGATATGCGTGGCGATCGCCAGTACGGGCGCATAGCTTCTATGAGAGTCGTACAGCCCTTGCATCAAATGGATATTGCCAGGTCCGCAGCTCGCGATGCAGACGGCGAGCTTACCCGTCAATTGAGCTTCCGCCCCTGCGGCAAAGGCTGCAGCCTCTTCGTTGCGGTAGGCCACCCATCGGATCTTTCCGTTCTTTTTGATCTCCCATGCAATAGCGTTTGCGGAATCCCCCACGATCCCGTGTATTCGTTCGACTCCAGCCTCCACCAATGTTTCGACTAGCATTTGAGCAATTTTCATTGTATTATTTTTTTATAAAGGTAACAGCGTCTGACCGCCGGGTCAATGGTTGGATTGCACCTAATAATGTAAATATGACCAATGAATGACTCCTTTTATATCCTCAGAAAGGCGGATGATTCATCTGGCCCGAATATCTACCATATAACCTAAGATCGAACCATTGTGTCGGCAGAAGTCTCAACGTAGTTTTACAACCTGACTGGTTCATTACAAAAATTTAGTTCGGAGACAATGAAAGGACAGCGTATAATCTTAGGACTGATCGGCTATAGCTTTATTTACATGTCTGCACGTGCCCAGGATAGCCTAACAAACACTTCACTAACTCTCGACTCGATCTGGAGGTTGTCAATCATTAACAGCGTGCAGGTCAAGATGGCCCACACCAGCGTTGAGCTATCCCGCGAGCAGGTGGAGATCGAAAAATTGGATCGGCTCCCCGAGTTGTCGACAAGTTTAGTCTACGGCTATCTGAGCAATGCCGATATCTGGAATACCAGCCTTTCAGATCACCAGAAAGGTCGTCTTCCGCATCCACTTACCTTGTTCAGCATGGAAGCACGGGAGACATTGTTTGCCGGTGGAAGGATCAGCAACGCCATCCGGCGGTCGACACTCGAAGCACAGATTGCCTATTTGCGACAGGAAAAGGATGAAATGGATATCAGATTTCTCGTAACTGCTCAGTATCTGGATATCTACCGGTTGCTCAATGAGAGGAAGGTTTATATCAATAACACTCAATTAGCCCGGCAACGATTGAAAAATATTCTTTCCCTCCGGAGGCAGGGTATGGTGACGCTGAATGACCAGTTGCGCACAGAACTGATCATTTCCGATTACGAATTGGCCACCCGGCGCATAGCAAGCGGCATTGTCCAATTGAATAACCAGCTCAATATTGTGTTGGGACTGCCGGACTCGGTTCGTCTTTCGCCGGATACTGTCCTGTTGTTGCAGAGTACTCGTAACAGGACGATAGGCTCCTTCCTGGAGGACGCCTATCGTGAGAATCATGAACTAAAGATCTCGGCCAGGGAGAAGGAAATTGCCGAGACCAATATCCGGTTATTGAAGGGGGAACGCCTTCCGGAAATTGGCCTGATCGCTCAATCCGATCTTCAGCGGCCTTTCCTCAATTCTCTTCCCGCAATAGATGTCTATTATAATGTCTGGCGGGCAGGAGTAGGGGTCAAATACAATATCTCGTCCATTTACCGGTCTCCCCGAAAGATAAAGGCGGGCATCATTGCACTGGATCTCTCAAGGCAGGAGGACAGCCTCCTGCGGCAGAACGTCGAGGTAGCTGTGAAGAACGCCTTTATAAAATACACCGAAAGTCTCGACGAACTCGGCACCTACAAACGGGATCTGCACTCGGCAGAGGAGAATTATCGCACCGTGGAGAAACGTTACTTCAGCCAGTTGGCAATCCTCGCCGATCTAATCGACGCCACCAATACAAAGATAGAGGCGGAAATAAAAGTGGCGAACGCCGAAATAAATTCCGTCTACAGTTATTATGAGTTATTAAAAACGGTCGGAACACTCTGACACATAAATTTTCTTTCTTATGAGTGAAAAAAAGAACGGATCGAAAGGCAGAAAGATAGTTATTGGTATTATTACAGGGCTGATGGCCTGCGGTATTGCTTTCGCTATCTTATGGGGAGCCGCTATGTACTATCACCTCGACAAACAGCTGTACACCAATGACGCGCAGGTGGAAGAATATATAAATCCTGTGAATACGCGTATCGCCGGGTATCTGAAGCAAGTAAGGTTCTCTGACCATCAGCGGTTCAGGAAAGGCGACACGTTGGTGACGATCGACGATAGGGAATACCGGATCGCTGTGGAACAGGCCGAGGCAGCATGGTTGTCGGCCTGTGCAGCAAAGGCGGTGACGGCATCCTCCGTCAATACCGTCTCCAGTAACACAGCGGTCGAAGAGGCGAACATCCGGAGCCTGGATGCCCGCATCTGGAACGCCGAACAGAATCTGCACCGTTATGAAGCGCTCCTAAAGGAGGGCGCGGCGACACAGCAGCAATATGACCAGGTTCAAAGCGATTACGCTTCACTTTCGGAACAGCGAAAAGCACTCGAACGTCAACGAGTCACCACGGATCTATCGTCTGCTGAGGTGTCACATCGTATCCCTGTGAACGAGGCGGAGATCAAACGGGCTCATGCCGCCCTAGATCTTGCACAGCTGAACTTTTCCTACACCATCATCACTGCTCCCTACGACGGTGTCACCGGCCGGCGAAATATTCAGGAAGGTCAGGCTGTTACCGCAGGTCAGGCGCTCTTGTCCTTCGTGCGCAGCGATAGTAAATGGGTCGTGGCGAACTACAAAGAAACCCAGGTCACGCATTTGCGGATCGGGCAAAAAATGGTCCTAACTGTAGACGGTGTGGATGATTTTGAATTCGAAGGTCGAATCGTCGCTATCTCGGAAGCAACAGGGTCTCGCTACTCGGCTATTCCTGTAGATAATTCCACCGGCAATTTTGTGAAAGTCCGCCAACGCATCCCCGTGAGGATTGAATTTACCGACAAAAACAAACCTGCAGACCTCGAGCGACTCATCGCAGGGATGAACGTTGAGGTTCGCATAGCAGAAAAATAACCTGTCATGGAGTTGAAAGATCTATTCTACAAATGGGTGCCTGTCTGGGTGAAGGTGCCGGCGCTGTTTATATTATTTTTTGTAGTTCTTACCGCTAACGGCATTTACCTCGGTAATTCCGTCTGGATGTATAGTGGGATGGGTGTCTACTCTGAACCATTCACCGAGGCTTATAACGCCGTCTATATCGGCATGGGGATCGGTCTGCTGTTTGAATGGCGGATCAAACTACGGTTCTCTTCAAGAGCCTCGCTCCTTTGGGGCTTCTCTATTATGCTGCTGGTAAATATCGTGAATATGAAAACAGATAACCCGGCGCTGATGGTCATTGGGTGTCTTATCCTGGGGTTCGCAAAGATCCCCGCGCTGATCGAGATATATATCATCTGGCTGGCTATCTGGAGTAAAAAGCTGGATACCCGAAGACTCTATCCCTTTGTATACCTTGTCGCTCTGGGGGGCGTTTATTTCATTACCTATCTGACGGCCCAATTTGCCGAGTGGTATAACTGGCGATACGCCTATATTCTGATGATCATGCTGATCCTGTTGTGTCTGCTTCTCGTGCTGATCTTCGTGCAGCATAACCCGCTGCGCCGCCCTATGCCGCTATACCAGATGGATGTATTTGGCGGAATGCTGCTTACGGCCTTGCTGCTGCTGCTAAACTATGTTGCGGTCTATGGACGGACAGAGGATTGGTGGGAATCGGATTCCATTGCGGCGGCTATGGTCGGTATCCCAACCGTCTTTCTGGCATTCGTACTCAGGGAGCTGCTGGTGAAACGGCCGATCATTCCTTTTAGCATTTTTTGTAACCCCAGCTTTCTCAAAGGCCTCCTTTTCTTTTTCCTGCTGGGGATATTCCTTCCATCTTCGATCCAGGGCGCCTTCACAGCCGGAGTATTGGATTTTGAAAATATCCGCAACGCAGAACTAAATCTCTACCTTATACCTGGCGTACTTGCGGCGGCGGTGCTCTCTTACTCCTGGTATTACTTTGGATGGAATACCGAACTCCTGCTCTTCGCTGGCGTCGCGGCCTTTGCCGCGTACTATTTCCTGCTCTATACTCATCTTGCAAATGGCCTGGGGATGGAAGCCTTCTGGCCGATGTCGGTGCTGAAAGGATTTGGCACTACCACCATGTACGTTGCTATCGGCCTGTTCACTACCAGCACTTTTAAGTTGAACACCGTCATGAAAGCAGCTGGCGTCATGATCCTTAGCCGGTCTTTCCTGGGGACGGGCATCCTATCCGGAGTGTATTCCTATCTTCTGTATGCGGGGCGCGTTCGCCATCTTGATCTGCTGGCCGGTAGCCACGATGCGGATGCGGGTTTCGCGGGGAGACCGGTCGACTACTATCGGACCCTGCAGGCACAGGCGGCCATGGCGGCGTCCAAGGAATTATGCGGCTACATTGTCATTATCGGGGTGATCATTCTCGTCGCCATCCTGTTCAGCCATTTCTACCGGCTGGCGTTCAATAAACGCCGTATTCTGAACTGACCGTTGCTGAAACTTACCATATCATTAACTATCAAATCAATTCACATGGAGAACTTTTTTGATGATCGCGTCCTTACTTCCTTCCGGGCTTTTATGACGGCATTGTTCGTGGGTGTCATAGACGCTTTTTTATGCCTGGTTTATAACATTTGGTATCGGGACACCCGGCCGTATTTTCAGTCCGACCTGATCAATGTCTCCTATATCATCTTCGGATTCATCTTTATCTTCTGTCTGATCGGGCTAATTCACGTTGGCGCCCGGCGGATATTCCCGACGAAAGGGCCCCTCGTCTATATTGTCCTGATGTCATCCCTGACAGCGGTGATCCTTTACCTGATCCACACGGGAATATACTCAAAGGACCCTGTTGAAGATCATTCTCTGCGCACTGAGTCCACCGGACTGGTTTTGATCGCCGGCATCAGCTCGGTCGTCTTAATACCGCTGCTGTATAGAAGTCGTGTCTTCGAAAAATATGTCGTCGGATAGATGCCGGCGGGAGCCGTCTTCAATGTTTTTGCGCAGTCACTGCCGAAGCATACACCATCCGTCTGGCCCGGTTCATATTCCCAAGCGGTTCAAAATCCGGAGTGTTCACCTGCCAGGGATTGAAGTGATGATTCTCAAAGAAGGCAGTCTTGTCCGCAAGCTGCTGAGAGGGCAGGATGAGCGTTGCGATCGTCTCGAACGGCGATTTCCAAAGCACCGTCGCATCTTCGATCGGGGTAGCTGCAGGGCTGACATACCGCTGCACCTGAAGTGAGTAGCTGACTTCTCCCCGCAACAACCTGGTCCGAAGTTCCAAACTGAGGTCCGGCTCGCTTTGTTGCGGCGTTCTTTTCGTCGCTGTCGGATAGAGGCGGTATTTTACCGCCGTATTCCCGATCCGTATGGGCGCCCTGCTGAAGAATGTTTCGGTAGCCATGCTTTCGACGGGGATCGCTGTTTGTGCTTTCAATGTGCTTACGATCCGTAGCGTATTGCCCAGACCCAACTGGCGGATGAGTCTCAGCGTTCCCTTTAGCTTGTTAAATTTGCCGGGAAAGCAGAACGCGATGGAAGTGGCGAGGGCTTCGACGGCATTCCGTGCGTGGTGTACCTCCGCATTCGTCATTAACCAGTGATGCGTGTCGCCGACATTAGGGTAAACAGCTATCGCGGCCCCATGCAGGTCGTTCATATCTTCTTTTACCGGGTATGCTGCAGCGTTCGACAGCCGAACGACGGCTGGATATTCTGCGCCGGGGATCAAAAATCCGTATCGGAACTCGTCCGGTAGTCCTGCAGCTACTCTAAAAATCGCATTGGTAATGCCTCCGATCATCTTAGTGTGTTGCGGCCGTTGAGGCGGGCGGCCGGACTTACGGGCGATCTCCCCGACCTCCCTGTGTACGTCTGCAACCAGGCGATCGATGATTGCCTTTTCTTTGTCGGGGGATCCCCCCAGGTATTGAATATCGGTTGTCCAATCTTTTGTCATCTTTCAAAGTTAGCTTTGCGACCGGCGGTCGGCCATGGTTGAACTGCGGAAAATTTTGTATATTTCTACTTTATGCCCATAAAGGAATCACCGGGTATGTTTTAATGCATTAATTTCACCCGTATAAGGACAATGGTGTGAAACAAAAAATTCTTATCGTAGAAGACCAGCTCATCGAGGCCGGCAACATGAAAGCGGTCCTGAGAGAAGCAGGGTATACAGTGATTGGGCCTGCCGGAAATGTTCGTCAGGCAATAGGAATATTACAGGATGCAACCCCAGATCTCGTGCTCCTGGATATTGACCTTGGCGGAGAACAAACGGGTGTCGATCTGGCAACTGAGCTTAACAAAAAAAGTATCGCTTTCGTCTATCTGTCGGCTTACACCGATAGGGTCATTTTTGAAAGGGCAAAGGCGACTCAGCCATATGGGTACCTTACTAAACCTTTTCGTAAAAAAGATGTTCTGGCGATGATCGAGATCGCGCTCTATCTTCACGCCCAGAAAAAAAAGTTTGCCATTGCCGCCGCATCGGCATCGCCGGTGACTGCCGAACGGGCCGAAGGAATAGTGGGGGAAAGCCCAGCCATAAAAGAAGTACTGAAAAGGATGAGCATTGTGGGACCTTCCGAAGTATCTACATTGATCATCGGGGAAAGCGGGACCGGAAAGGAACTTGTTGCCGAAGGGATCCACCGGCTTTCGGGCAGACGGGATAAGCCACTGATCATGGTGAACTGTGCCGTTCTCCCTCCCGAACTTGCCGAAAGTGAATTGTTCGGCCATGAAAAAGGTTCGTTCACGGGGGCGGCTGATCGACGGATCGGTAAGTTCGAACAGGCTGAGGGTGGGACCATCTTTCTGGATGAGATCGGCGAACTTCAGCCCAATCTCCAGGCAAAATTTCTTCGGGTACTTCAATCCAAGCAAATAGAACCAATCGGCGGAAGAAGTAAGAAAGTTGACGTAAGGGTCATCGCGGCCACCAATCGAAACCTGGAAGAAGAGATCGTCGCGGGCCGCTTCCGGCTCGATCTTTATTATCGTCTCAATGTTTTTCCGCTGGTGATCCCGGCCCTGAGACACAGAAAGGAGGATATTCCATTATTGGCCATGCATTTCCTGGACAAATTTAATCGGCAGGAGAGCAGGATGGTGAACGAATTTACGGACGCCGTATTGAAAGATATGGTAGCCTATCAATGGCCCGGCAATGTGCGGGAATTGGAAAATTTTGTAGCCAGAAGTGTCCTGATGGCGACGGGGACCAGTATCAAATACGCCGATCTGCCAGTGAACAATGCCTTGGCCCTGGATAATACTCCGAGCCACGGGGTAAAAACGATGGCGGAACAGGAAAAGGACCATATCATCGCCGCATTGAAGAAGTGTAACTGGAAACTGGACGGAAAGGGCGGCGCCGCAGAGTTGCTTCGAATGAATGCCTCTACGCTTCGCTCCAGGATTAAAAAATTGGGCATCGATAAAGCGATTCGATCGCGCGAATGATCAATATGATTCCCAGAAGTCTTCTGATTTTATGGTTAACGTCGATCCGGCTCCTGTCGTTGGCACAGACGACGGTGGAAGGACAAAATTCTATTGAAAGAAAAACGAGCCGTTCGGACTCGGGCCGGATCGACTTTTTATTACAGCGGGGAAAATTTTTGCTGGAAAAGCCGGGCGAATTCGTTGCTGACCTCGACAGCGCAATGTTCCTGGCGCACGAGGCCGGAGCACTGAGCAGGAAAGCCGGCGATCATCAACGCCTGGACAGGTCGGTCCTGCTCGAAGGCCGGATCCAGGTCGAAGCAAGGAGATACGACCGAGCGGAATACCTGTTGCCGTTACTTTCGGATACAGGCCGCGCCCAACTTTTATTCACGATGCTCGACTATCGGCTGAATACGTTAGGTAATGATACGCGGGACGCCGATACCGCCCTGCCCATCTGTCGGCGATTGATCCAGCAAGGGCGGGAAATGAAGAGTCTCGCATGGGAAGCCATGGGCTGGATGTTTCTGGCGGACTTTTCGTACTGGCTCAGGGACGAAAGCCTCGGAGAGGATGCCGTTCGTCACGGCTGGTCGGTGGTGAGGCAAAGTAAGAATATCGGCAAAGAGTTGCAATTCCTGAGGGTTACGGCAAACGCGATCTCAAGGGACTCGACAATGAGAGCGGAATTGGATCGATATATCGAAACAGCCTATCAGGACGCGCTCCAATTGATCTCTCCCCAGGAATCGGATGAAGTTAAGCGACTTTATGTATACAGCTTTGCCATGACAGCAGATGAGATCGATCGCACAAAAAACATGGCTCTTTCAGAAAAAGCAGCGGAGAAAGCGATATCGCTGGAGGAGATACTGAAATTGCACTATCCCTTACCGCAGGGGCTATTGAGTGGAATCGAGATCAGGCGCGGAGACCTGCAAAAAGCGTTGAAATATGCATTGGACGCCGCCCGGGTTTCTGAATCCGCCCCGGATCCCATGAGAGATGGAACAGGATATGCTTCGGCGGGAAGAATATACTACCTCCTGAACGATATTCCCAATAGCCTGGCCTGGTACCGCAAAGCTCTGAATGCTTATTACATCCATCCTAACGCGATGCCGAACGCCAATCTCGTGGGGACGATGACAAAGATTTACTTGCGCCAGGGTAAAGCTCAGCAGGCCTTGGAGTTTCTTGACACCGCTGAAAGACGGCTTCGTATCGTGGCAGATCAAGACGTCGATATCCTGATCGCCAGCAAGGCGGACTGCTATTTCGCTCTTCATCGGTATGATATCGCGGAAAAATATTATCTCAACATTCTGGAGCACGCGAAAACCAGGACGCCAGCGCGAACGATGTCAGCTTATCTTTCAATTGTAAAGGTCTATCTGGCAACCGGCCGATACAGGAAAGCGCTGCCCTATATCTTAACTATGGTAGCCGACTCAAACCGGGCGGTAGAAAACGGAGACCTCCGGGCTGAGGCATTACTTCAACTCTACAGGGCCGACAGCGCCACCGGCGATTTTAGGGGCGCTGTCAAAGCCTTACAGCGGTATCAGGCATTCAAAGAGGCGAACTTCAACGAGAATGCCAGTAAGGCGCTGCAGGAAATGACTGCGAGATACGAGGCGGAAAAAAGAGATCGGAATATCGCCCGGCTCAGCGCGGAAGCGGCCATACGCGACTCTCAACTAGCACATGACCGGATCCTACGGAACACACTGATAGGGGCATCCATTCTTCTGTTGGTCCTTTTGATTGTTTTATATAGTCGTTCCCGCCTCCGGCAACGGAACCACCGCCTTTTGCAGCAATTGAATGCTCATCAGCAACAGGTGCTACTCGAAAAGCAATGGCTCGTACGCGAAACCCACCATCGGGTGAAGAACAACCTGGAACTGGTGATCGGCCTGCTTAATATGCAGGCCGGAACGCTCGAAGACCAGCTTGCTCAAAATGCATTTGCCGATATTGGCGGCCGGATACGAGCCATATCCCTTGTTCATCAAAAACTCTACCGCGAGCAGGAAGACGGCAAGCAGATCGACATGCAGCAATATATCGGCGAGCTTGTGCATTTTGTGGAAGACGGGCTCGAAAATGAACGGCCGATCACCTTTCGGCAGGATGTGGGTCATATCGAACTAGACGCTAACGATTGTCTTGCGGTTGGATTGATCCTTAACGAAGCTCTCAGCAATTCATTAAAACACGCGTTTCCCAACGATCAGCAAGATGACATTTTCCAGAAGTTACCGATAGATTCTCAAATTACGATCACCCTTAAGGAAATACACGCGGAAATGATTCTTCTTCGTGTCACGGATAATGGAGTCGGCTTTCCAACGGAATTCAATACAACAGATGCCGATTCGCTGGGCTTACAACTGATCCGCCGGATTGCCAGTCAACTGGGGGCGACCCTTAAAATAGAAAGCGGATCGGGGGTGATCATCGAGATCATTTTTGCCCGGGATTCTTTTTCCGCGAAATAACGCGACCTGCGAAATATCACAAGCATATTATGGTCTATTTTATTTTGTAATTATAAGTAGTTCAACATTTTATGCCATTGGCACAGAATTATCATAATAGAGAAACGAATACTTAAATCTCAAGTTTATGATATCGACTGCAAAACAGACTGCCATTTCCGAGGAAACAGGGTTTTTCTTTGAAATTTCTACGTTCGAATCTATTTGTCGTGATAGCCCTTGTGAAGAGCGGGCAAAACGTATTCCGAATTTTCAGATCATGTGGGTGGTCAGCGGTTCCGGTTGTTGCAGGATCGACCTTGAGCGGTTCTCATTCAGTAATAATTCAATCCTGATCATTCCTCCCGGCAGGTTTCACCAACTGCAGACTAACGGACCGGTTTGCGGCTTTGTCCTCACCTTCAACGCGGATTTTCTCCATTTGGCGATAGATGTTCAGGGAAGGTCGTATCTAAAGGACGTCATCTTCGAGATGCGCCAGGCGGAAATGCTTTGTCTGACCGGGAATAGCACTGGCCTTGAGAATCTACTGACCGAGATGACAAAGGAATTCGAGAGCCGGGACAGTCTCAGGCTTGAGATATTGAGTGGTATGTTCAAGATCTTCCTGATGTATATCAAACGTTATTCGAGCACCGTCCGCCAGGAATTGGGTGATTCCCATTGTATGCGGTTGTACAATAAGTTTTACACAAAGCTCGAAAAAGAATATAAAACAAAACGCCAGGTGGCCCAGTATGCAAGCGAACTTTCTGTTACCCCAAGTTATCTCTCTGAAGTCGTTAAACGCGTAACCGGATTTTCCGCCAGTTATCATATACAGCAGCGGATGGTGCAGGAGGCCAAACGGCTTGCGATGTATAGCGACGCCAACATGAAGGCTGTGGCGTATACTCTTGGATTCGATGACCTGTCGCACTTCAGCAAATTTTTCAAACAAGTTGCAGGTATGAACTTCAGCGAATACAAAAGAAGCGCCTTTGTACCATTAAACGCTTAGACGTAAAAAATTGCATAAGAAATGGAAAATTTCGTCACCAATCCTGTTCCGATTGCCGATCGTCCGCGGGTGGCGATAGTCGGCGCCGGCGTTGTGGGATTATCCTGGACTGGTCTTTTCCTGGCAAATGGGCTCAGTGTAACGATCTGCGATCCCCGGCCTGACGTAAAGATATGGGTACTCAGTGGGCTGGAGGGGATCAGGCGTACGCTTCACGAGCTCGGCTACCCCTTTGAAAAGATCAAAGGACGGGTATTTTTTGAAGAAAAACTTCACAATGCGGTAGCCGCGGCTGATGTGATACAGGAAAGCATTCCGGAAGTCCTGGAGGCGAAGCAGATGTTATATGAAAAACTCGAGCGATTTTGTCAACGATCTTCACTCATTCTTTCTTCTTCGGGATCGTTTTCGGCAAGCCTGATCACCAAAAAAATGAAATGTGCAGACAATGTGATCGTGGGTCATCCCTTTGACTGGCCACACCTCCTACCTCTGGTAGAACTGGCTCCGGGCGCGAGGACATCGCGGTCAACCGTTGAAGGGGCAATTAGTTTCTACCGAAAAATGGGTAGACAGCCGGTACTGGTCGATAGGGAAGTAGAAGGGCTTGTCGCAAACCGGTTGTACAGGGCATTGGTTCTGGAAGGGATTCATCTTGTCCAGAGTGGTGTGATCAGCGTCGACAGACTGGACCAGATCGTGAGTGCCTCCCTTGGCCCATGCTGGGCTGCGGCGGGGCCTTTCAAGGCTCTCGCTCTTTCACTCGGTCTGAACAACATCGAAAATTGCTTCGACAACCTGAGGCTTGACGGTGACGCAGTTACTAAGGTCCGACACCAATCTGTCAGCTATTATTCCTATGTACCTATGGAGGATCTTCAGAAGGAATGGATCGACCGTCAGATCGCTATTCTAAAGATGAGCGACCATTCACAAGCTTTTCGATCACTGTAATTTTTCGGTGAATCTCCATATTTTCACGATTGCCCGTCTTTATGGGCAACTACCATGCAATTCTGCGTGGTTCTTCTTCTGATAATGGTCCTATTGCGGCTGTCTCTCGCTGCCTGGTATTTCGAAACCGGGCGAGAATACCTTTCATCTGATGCGGTTAATTGGAATTGAGGGTAATTTGAAATTTTGTCAGTTACACATTTCTTGTACATTTGACGGACAGACCTTCAAGAATGAGTCTCCTAATCAGTAAACAGGTGTAAAATTGAAATGCCGCATTGCCATTATCTTTCTGATGTTGATAGATCTTGCGGGGATGGCGCAGCAGATCAATCTTTCGAAGGCTGACTCCCTTTCAAAGATTTACGTCAAAAAGGGGCGGTTTCACAAAGCGATCCCATATTTAAAAATTCTTACCGCAGATTCAAATCGAAAATTCGAATCGGCGGAGATGCGACGGAGGGCTTTTTACGACTTGTATCGGGCCGACAGCGCAGACAATGACTGGTTCCGGGCGTCCTCCGACCTGAAGAACTTTCAGGCGCTAAAGGACAGTGCTTTCAATGTAACGGCAAGCGCCCAGTTAAAGGAAATGACTGTCAAATATGAAACGGAAAAGAAAGACAGGAGCATAGCCCGGCTCATAGATGAAGCAAAGCTTCGCGAAACAGAACTGGCTAAGGACCGGCTTTTATTAAACACACTTGTCGGCGGTGCTTTGTTGCTGTCGTTGCTTTCTGCAGTCATATACAACCGATACCGGCTCCGCCAGCATAATAACCAGATCCTGCAGCAGTTGAACGATCACCAGAAACAGCTGATATCAGACAAGCAACTGCTTGTCCGTGAGACGCATCACCGGGCAAAGAAAGATTTGGAGTTGGTTCTCAATCTTTTGAATATGCAGGCGGCAACGTTAAACGATGAATTCTCGCTTAATGCATTCACGGATATCAGTTCGCGTATCCGGGCAATCAGCCTTGTACACCAAAAGCTGTATCACGATAAAGTAGAAATGACATCGATAAACATGGGTGACTATGTCAACGAGTTGGTTGGCTTCCTGCAAAACAGCATTTCGTTCGACAAAAGAATTCAGATCCATTTTGAGCTCGACCCGATAGAATTGGAAGTTACTCAGTGTTTGCCAGTGGGTCTGATCCTGAATGAAGCTTTGACAAATTCCTTCAAGTATGCCTTTCCGGCTTCCCACAAGGGTAGTTCATGCATCGTTATCCGCCTCCGTAAAGAGCAAGATGAGTTCATTCAACTTCTGGTGGCTGATAATGGCAAGGGTTTAGCCCTGGATTCCGATGCAGCACGGAGAGATTCACTTGGGCTGCAATTAATTGAAACACTGACGGCACAATTGGAAGGGTCGCTCGAGATGAAGAATGATCCCGGTGTTAGCCTGCTCATCCGTTTTCCGCGCAAGAGACCAACCTTTATCTCCTCCGCAGACCCTGAGAAGGCGGATGACTCAATTTCGGAGAAGGTATAAGGAGATGGATGATCAGTTATTTGTCCAGATTCGTACAAATAAGAAAGGATCACTGTAAAAGTGATCCTTTGCTTGTTACGCTTTTTGCGGACCGGACGGGACTCGAACCCGCGACCTCCGCCGTGACAGGGCGGCATTCTAACCAACTGAACTACCGATCCAGCTTTCCCGTTGTTGGGGCTACGGGGTAGCCTTTAAATTTTCGGGATGGCAAAGATAGGAGATTTTTGATTTTATCCAACAAACTGAAACAAAACTTTCACAGAAAAATTTGCTTCCCTTAATTTTACAACCTTATAACAAACCTGGTGGGCCTTAGCGCGCCTGGTGTAAATAATCAATATGCCCCAAGCAAAAAATCGACAATTCCTGGACTTTGAAAAGCCGATCAAGGAGTTATTTGATGAGATTGAGAAACTCAAGCAAACCGCCGAGAAGACCAAGGTGGATCTGAGCGATTCAATAAAGAAACTGGAGGACCAGGTAATTGAGAAGAGGAGAGAGATCACTCAGCATTTGACGGCCTGGCAGAAGGTACAGCTGAGTAGACATCCTGACCGCCCTTACACGTTGAAGTATATAGATAAGATGTGTACCAATTTTGTGGAGCTGTATGGGGACCGGAATGTGAAGGATGACAAGGCGATGGTGGGTGGATTTGCCCAGCTGGATGGCCAGACGGTAATGATGATCGGACAGCAGAAGGGGACCAATACGAAGATGCGCCAGCTGAGGAATTTTGGGATGGCCAACCCGGAAGGGTATCGTAAGGCGCTGAGATTGATGAAGTTGGCTGAAAAATTCGACAAACCTGTGGTCACTCTGATCGATACGCCCGGAGCTTATCCGGGGATGGAGGCAGAAGAAAGAGGGCAGGGAGAGGCCATTGCCCGTAATATATATGAGATGATGCGGCTGAAGGTGCCGGTCATCTGTGTAGTGATCGGCGAGGGCGCTTCCGGTGGGGCCCTTGGGATTGGGGTAGGAGACCGGGTATTTATGCTGGAGAACTCCTGGTATACGGTGATCTCGCCGGAAAACTGTAGCTCTATTCTCTGGCGTAGCTGGGACCAGAAGGAAAAAGCGGCAGAAGAGCTGCGACTGACGCCCGACCATATGTACAAGTTTGGGCTGATCGATACTATCGTTCCTGAGCCGCTGGGTGGCGCCCATTGGGACTATAATGAGGCAGCCGGGCTGCTGAAGCCCAAGCTGGTGGAAACGCTTCGGGAACTCGCCCAGATAACGCCGGAACAGCGGATAGAGAAGCGGATCGAGAAGTTTGGCCGGATGGGTTTTTGGAATGAGGTGCCGGCTTAGCGATGAGGCACTGCCGTGAATGTGGAGATGGGATCAGCGCCGGATTGAGGTCCGGTGGATTAAAACAACATTTTATTTTTTAATATCAGATATAATGGGACTTCGTGAACAGCTCCGTGGAACCGGAGTGGCTTTGGTAACGCCTTTTCAGCAAAATTTTAGCGTAGACTACACGGCCCTTGGCAAGGTGATCGACTTTGTCATCGACGGGGGTGTTAACTATGTTGTCAGCCTCGGGACGACCGGGGAAACGCCGACCTTGTCGAAGGAAGAGAAAAAAGAAATAGCGCTGTTCACCTATGATAAGGTAGCCGGAAGGGTGCCTGTAGTGGTGGGAATCGGAGGGAATAACACGGATGAGCTGGTGCAGGAACTGGGTTCTTTTCCGCTGGATAAGGCCGTGGCGGTGCTGAGCGCAAGCCCCTATTATAGCAAGCCTTCCCAGGAAGGGCTTTTTCAGCACTATAAAGCGCTGGCAGCGGCCTCGCCCAAGCCTATTTTGCTGTATAATGTTCCCGGCCGTACGGGAAGGAACCTGAATGCTTCGACCACGATCCGCCTTGCAAAAGAGGTGAAGAATATCGCGGGTATCAAAGAGGCCAGCGGGGACATGGCGCAGTGCATGGAGATCCTGCGGGATATGCCGAAGGATTTCCTGGTGGTTAGCGGCGACGATGCGCTGGCTTTCCCGCAGATCGCATGCGGAATGGAAGGAGTGATCAGTGTGGCGGCCAATGCCTATCCGAAGGCGTTCAGCGATATGGTCAACGCAGCACTGAAGTCTGATCTCCGCACCGCTAAACAGCTGAATGACCGGCTGATCGCCGGATATGAATTAATGTTCGCCGAGAACAATCCCGCCGGAGTAAAGGCGATGATGAGCGAGATGAAGCTGATCGGCAACTATCTGCGTCTGCCGGTGGTGCCGGTTAGTGATGGACTGCAGGGTAAGATAAAGACATATGTAGCGGGAGCGTAAACGTTATCATAATTTTTTTGGCCGACGGGCTGACTAGCAACTGGATGTGCCGGCAGCCCGTTCGCATTTCCGAGGAGGAGTGCTATGCGAAAGGTCGAGGCGATTTGTTGCCGGGCTAGACCTTGTATGTCACGCCTTCGAGCGCGAGGTCGGTGTTGGGGAATATGTCACGGGCTTCCTGTTCGAAGGCCTGGAGCTTTTCATATTTGGAGCTGAAATGGCCGATGAGCAGGCGTTGGACCCCGGCCATTTTGGCGATGGTGGCTGCCTGGGTGGTGGTGCTGTGGAAGCGCTTGCCTGCCTGTTCTTCGAGGTCTTTGAGATAGGTCGTTTCGTGGTACAGGAGGTCTACGCCGCTGACCTTTTCGGCGATGCGTTCGTCAAAGAGGGTATCTGCGGCATAGGCATAAGACCTGGCTTTAGTCGCCGGCTCGGTGACCCATTGGTTCTCGACGATGGTGCCGTCCTTTTTGAGGTAGCTTTCGCCCCATTTAAGCCGGTCGAAGAAGGAGGAGGGGACCTCATGGGCCCTCGCTTTTTCGGGGTTGACGCGACGGAATGGGCGTACTTCGCGGAAGCGGAAGCCCCAGCAGGCGACGCGATGGTATACCGGGAAACAGGCGACCTCGAATTTTGATTCGCGGATGATGATGCCTTCTTCGTGCAGGGGGTGAAAGCGCAGATGATAGGGCAGCTGTATATCGGCGACCTTTAGCTGCAGGTCGATGATGTCTTTGAGAGTAGCGGGCGCATAGAGGTGAATGTCCTGGGTCCGGCCGAGCAGGCCCATGCTGGTGAGCAGGCCGATCAGTCCGAAGTAGTGGTCGCCGTGGAGATGGGAGATGAAGATATGGTTGATCTTGCTGCGG
>Ga0207695_10000256_pt1 | contig 135850 bp, 122 predicted proteins | sample KBSC54metaG_FD_184354 | JGI IMG/M metagenome (GOLD analysis project Ga0207695, IMG submission 184354) | Corn rhizosphere microbial communities from Kellogg Biological Station, Michigan, USA - KBS C5-4 metaG (SPAdes) (version 2) | ecosystem: Host-associated > Plants > Roots > Rhizosphere >... | reverse complement strand
AGCCAGGTTTCGATCGCGGCGAGATAACGCTTGCGCTCGGCACTACGGCGCCTGCGCGCAGGTGCGTTCGCGTCGAGCACACGTCCGCCGCCGAGCGTGTGCCGCGCCGGCGCGTCGCGGATGAGCAAACGGTCGCCGCTGGCCGCGCAAACGGGCTCGTCGAATACGAGTTGCACGAGGGTCGACGTGCCGGGTGCGATCACATCCGCCTCGAGCGGTATCACATGCGCCAGCGCGTGCATCGCACCCAGGTGCACGTGCACGGGCGACCAGTTGCGCAATGCGGCCGCGCCGTCGAGCAGCCGCAGGCGCACATCGATGCGCGGACTCGGTACGAACGCGCGCGCATCGGCGAGCCAGTCGCCGCGCGCAAGATCGGTTTTTTCGACGCCCGTGAGATTGATCGCGCAGCGCTGGCCGGCGCTGCCGGTTTGACTCTGGCGATTATTGGTATGAATGGCGCGCACTCGCGCGGTCAGCCCCTGCGGCATCACAGCGACGCTGTCGCCGACGCGAACGACGCCGGCATGCACCGTGCCGGCGACGACCGTGCCGTGTCCGGCCAACGTGAACACGCGGTCAATCGCGAGCCGGAACAGGCCGGTGCTGCCAGGCGCGACCGATGCGATCGCTGTCGCATGCAGGTACATGCGCAGTGCTGCGATGCCGGCATCGTCGGGCCGCGACGCGTTGACGACAAACACCGGAGCATCGCGTAGCGCACGAACCGTCAGCAGACCTTCGATTTCGTGCCGGACCTCGGCGATGCGGGCAGCGTCGACGCGGTCGATCTTGGTCAATGCGACCGCGCCCTGCGTGATTCCGAGCAGGTCGAGGATGACCAGGTGTTCGCGTGTCTGTGGCATGACGCCGTCGTCGGCGGCGACTACGAGCAGGGCGAAATCGATGCCGCTCGCGCCGGCCGCCATCGTATGGATCAGCTTCTCATGTCCGGGCACATCGACGAAGCCGAGCATCTCGCCATTGCCGAGCGGCACGTACGCGTAGCCGAGCTCGATCGAGATGCCGCGCTCTTTTTCTTCCTTGAGCCGGTCGGTGTCGATGCCGGTCAGCGCCCGCACGAGCGTGGTCTTGCCGTGGTCGATGTGGCCGGCGGTGCCGATGATCACGGCAGAATGTCAGCCGCGCAATCCGACGAGCTGTGCCACGAATTCGGCTTCGTCGAGTTCTTCGAGGCAGCGCAGATCAAGCCACAAGGCTTTTTCGCCGAGACGGCCGAGCACCGGCCGCGGCAGCGCGCGGAATACCGTTTCGAGCCGACTGAGGACACCGGATTTGCGTATCGCCGGGCGGATCGCAAAACCGTGACTGGGTAGCGTATCGATCGGCAGTGCGCCGCTGCCGATCTGGCTCGCCATGGCCGTCGACGCAACCGTGTACGCGTCGCCGACGGCATGCTGCAATGCCGGCAGCAGGCGGGTCGCTTGCGCTGCAACCGCGGGCGCAGGCCGCGTGAGCAGGCGCAACATGGTCAGTCGCTCAGCCAGAGTGTCCGGCGCCCGGTACAGCGCGAGCACCGCTTCGAGTGCGGCCAACGTCATCTTGTCCACGCGCAGTGCGCGCTTGAGCGGGTTCTTCTTGAGCCTGGCGATCAGATCGGCGCGGCCGGCGACGATGCCGGCCTGTGGTCCGCCGAGCAGTTTGTCGCCGCTGAACGTGACCAGGTCGGCGCCGGCCCGGATGGTTTCGCGAACGGTCGGTTCCCTCGGCAAGCCGAACTGCGATAAATCCAGCAGCGAGCCGCTGCCAAGGTCGACGGCGACCGGCAGCCGACGTTCGCGTGCGAGTGTCGCGAGTTCGCCGAGCTCGACTGAATGCGTGAAGCCGCTTATCGCGTAATTGCTCGCATGCACTCTCATCAGCAACGCGCTGCGTGCGCCGATTGCGTCCGCGTAGTCGCCGAGATGCGTGCGGTTGGTGGTGCCGACTTCGATCAGTTTCGCGCCGGCGCTGCGCATGACGTCGGGAATGCGAAAACTTCCGCCGATCTCGACGAGTTCGCCGCGCGAGACGATCACCTCGCGCCGATGGGCGAGCGTGTTGAGCAGCAGCAACACGGCGGCCGCATTGTTGTTGACGACGGTGACGGCCTCGGCGCCGGTCAGTTCGCGCAGCAGATCGGCGACCAGGGCGTCGCGATCGCCACGCTTGCCGGCATCCAGATCAAACTCGAGATTCACCGGCGCACGCATCGCGTGCACGACGGCCGCGACGGCCGCTTCAGGCAGCGGACTGCGGCCGAGATTGGTGTGCAGCACCGTGCCAGTGAGATTGAACACCGCACGCAAGTTCGCCCGGTGTCGCCGCTGCAGGTCGCCCGTGATTGCCGCGGCAATGGCGGCGTTGGCCAGTTGCGCAGCATCCAGCGCGTTTGCTCGCGCGCAGGCACGCAGCGCGTCCAGATGCGCGCGCAGTGCGCGCGTGACTTCGTCGCGGCCGAACTGCGATAGCGGTGCGACGAGCGCTTCGTCGCGCAGCAGGCGATCGAGCGACGGAATCGCTTCCACGCCGGCGTGCATCGGTCAGTCCTGGGCCGCCTGCCACAGCATCGGATTGCCGCTGGCGCGATGAAAACCCTTTTCCGTCAGCAGCACGTCGAGAGCCAGGGTCGCCACGTCGTCGGCGACCGGATCGACGGCGATGTCCTTTTCCTGATAGAGAATCTTGCGATAGCCATGGCATTCGTCGCACGCTTCCGCGCGCACCGCCGCGTCTTTCACCGCGGCGTCGTCTGCGTCCACCGCCTGCAGCGTGTGATACGCCATGTGCTTGCTGTCGGCCCCGCACTGGCTGCATTGCACGCGCACCATGTGCCATTCGGTCGCGCACAGCGCGCAATGCAGATAGCGATAGCCCTGATACGGATTTCTCGCACGCACGATGCTCGCGACCGGCAGCGTGCCGCACAGCGGACACACGCCCGCCACGTCCAGTGGTTTGACCGAATCGGCATTCGCGAACGCGGCCGTCAGCGCGACCCAATGTACTTGCAACGCCGCCATGACGAGCGGCGCCATGGCGAGATCGACCGATTCGAGTGTCGCCGCGAGCAGCGCGTCGGCTTGATCTTCGAGCTGCTCGTGCGCGGTGGCCGCGATTCGACCGCAGGTCTTCGCGACGCCTTCCGGCATCGCCGTATTTGCCGCGACCGCGCCGGCGATGTGGTGCAGCATGCCGATCCAGCCCTGGTCCCGCGGCCAGGAACTCGCCGGCATCGGCGGCATGCGGAATTCCGCTGCGCGAGCGATCTGCTCGGACGAGGGCAGTCGCGGATGGAAATCGCCCACGGCGTTCTGCTGCGCATCCGCGATGGCGGCAAGAAATTGCAGATAACCGTCGATGGCGTTGCCTCGCGCAAGCGCGCGCAAGCGCGTCGCGCGTTGCGCGAACACGTCCGCGCGACCGGGCAGACGCACGCGCGGAATCGAACGCGAGGCGAGCGTCTCGATCTGACCGCGTTCGAGGATGCGCTGGGTCATTCGGCAATAGTAGCCGAACAGGCGAGGCGCGGAGAAACTCCGGGACAGTCCGGACGTTGTGGTCCTACTTGCTGGCGTTCCGCATCACATCGCGAAACCACGCGCGATGATGCCGCCACGCCCAGCCGTACGTCACCGTGCCGCGCGTCATCGCACGCACCGATCCTCTCACCCAGATCGCCGCGTAGATGTGCACGATGATCGTGAGGATCAGCACGAATGCGAAGAACGCATGCAGCAGCGACGCGAAACGCGTGAGTTCGACCGGGAAGTATGCGGTGAAATACGCGCGCCAGATTTCCAGGCCGGTGAGCAGCAGCACGGTCGCGCAGGTGATCACGCTGAAGAAGACGAGCTTCTGGCCGGCATTGTAGCGGCCGACGTCGGGCAGTTTTTCCTCGCGGTTCGCCACCACGTCATTGGTTTGCCGCAGCCACTGGCGATCGCGTTGCTCGATGCGCATGTGCATGTATACCTGGCTCGCGACCGCGAGGAATGCGACGACCATGACGAGGCCGATCCACGGGTGCACGGCGCGCATGATGTCGCCGCCGCCGAACAGATTGCTCAACCAGTACAGCGGCGGATAGAACATCGCCAAACCCGAGAGCGCAACGAGCAGGAAGCAGAGCACGAGAATCCAGTGCGCGACGCGCGTGCCGGCGTTGTAGCGGACGATCTCGCCGGCGGCAGGGTTCGGTGTGTCGACCGGTTGGCCGGACGTCTGTGTCGTCATGACTGCTTCTCCAGTTCGCGCCGCGCGGCTTTCTCGTCCTCTTCGGTCGTTTCATTCGGACCGACGCCGACGTAATGCAGGAAACCGGCCAGCGCCGCGCCGACGATCGCGAGCACGGCCAGCGGCTTCGTCGCGCCTTTCCACAGCCGCACCATCGCGCTGATATGCGGATCTTTCGGCAGGCCCGAATAGATTTCCGGCTTGTCGGCGTGATGCAGCACGTACATCACGTGCGTGCCGCCGACCCCGGCCGGATCGTACAGGCCGGCTTGCTCGAAGCCGCGCGATTTCAAATCCTCGATGCGTTCGTCGGCATGGCGCTGCATGTCGTCCTTGCTGCCGAACACGATCGCGCCGGTCGGACAGGTCTTCACGCAGGCGGGTTCGAGGCCCACGCCCACGCGATCGGAACACAAAGTACACTTGTACGCTTTTTTATCCTTTTTAGAAATACGCGGCACGTTGAACGGACAACCGGTGACGCAGTAGCCGCAGCCGATGCAGTTTTCCTCGACGAAATCGACGATGCCGTTCGCGTACTGCACGATCGCGCCGGGTGCCGGGCAGGCTTTGAGGCAGCCCGGATCGGCACAGTGCATGCAGCCGTCCTTGCGGATCAACCACTCCAGGTCGCCTTTGTCGTTTTCGTATTCGGCAAAGCGCATCAGCGTCCAGGACTGGTCGCTCAGATCGGCCGGGTTGTCGTAGTGGCCGTTGCAGGAACCCACGTCGTCGCGCAGATCGTTCCATTCCATGCACGCGACCTGGCAGGCCTTGCAGCCGATGCATTTGGTCACGTCGATGAGCTTGGCGACTTCGCCGCTGTGCGCGTGGCGGGCCTGCGGCGCGGGGATCGTCGTGGCCGAGCGGCGGACGATGTCGAGGGATTGCAGTGCCATCGTGCGCCTCCTATGCCTTCTCGACTTTCACGAGGAACGACTTGAATTCCGGCGTGTGCGAATTGCCGTCGCCGACGACGGGCGTGAGCGTGTTGGCGAGGAAGCCCGCCTTCGCCACGCCGGTGAAGCCCCAGTGGATCGGCACGCCGACGGTGTGCACTTTCTTGCCGTCGACGGTAAGCGGCTTGATGCGTTTGGTCACCATCGCCACCGCGGTGATGTGGCCGCGGTTGGAACTGACCTTCACGCGCGAGCCGTTGCCGATGCCGAGTTCGTCGGCGAGCGCCGCGCCGATCTCGACGAACTGCTCCGGCTGCACGATCGCGTTCAACTCGCAGTGCTTGGTCCAGTAGTGGAAGTGTTCGGTCAGGCGGTATGTCGTCGCCACGACCGGGAACTTGTCCGCTGTGCCGAATGTGTCGCGGTCGTCCTTGAACACGCGCGCGGCCGGGTTGCTGATTGCCTTCGGATCGTTGTTGAGCGGATTCTTGCCGAGCGGCGTTTCGAACGGCTCGTAGTGCTCGGGGAATGGCCCTTCGGCCATCGCACCTTTGGCGAAAAAGCGCGCGACACCTTCCGGATTCATGATGAACGGGTTCATGCCGTTCGCCGGATCCTCGTCAAGCTTGAAATCCGGCGTGTCGGCGCCGCCCCATGTCGTCCCGTTCCAGGCAATGAGTTTGCGCGCGGGATTCCACGGCTTGCCGCTCGGATCGCACGACGCGCGGTTGTACATGACGCGCCGGTTCGCCGGCCACGACCACGCCCAATTCAGCGTCTGGCCGATGCCGGTCGGATCGGAGTTGTCGCGGCGCGCCATCAGATTTCCGGTCGGGCCCCAGCAGCCGGCGAAGATCCAGCAACCGCATGCGGTCGAGCCGTCGTCGCGCAATTCGGCGAAGCCGGCGACCTGTTCGCCGGCCTTGCGGATCACCTTGGTCGGGTCTTTCGGATCGGCGACGTCCTTGAGCGCCTTGCCGTTGTATTCCTTCGCCAGTTCCTCGGGCGTGGGGCTGTTGGGACGTCCATATGGCCAGGACAGCTTCACGATCGGATCCGGATACGCGCCGCCGTCCTTCTGATACAGCGCGCGGATGCGCGTGAACAGCTCGGCCATGATCTCGGCATCGCCGCGTGCCTCGCCGGGCGCGCGCGCGCCTTTCCAGTGCCACTGCAGCCAGCGGCCGGAGTTGATCAGCGAGCCGTCTTCCTCGGCGAAACACGTCGACGGCAGGCGGAACACTTCCGTCTGGATCTTCGACGAGTCGACATTGTTGTGTTCGCCGAAGTTGCGCCAGAACTCGCTCGTCTCGGTCGCCAGCGGATCGATGATGACGAGGAATTTCAGCTTGGCCAGACTCGAATCCAGCTTCGCCTTGTTCGGCGCGGCGGCGAGCGGATTGAAACCCTGGCAGATGTAGCCGTTGACCTTGCCCTGGTTCATGAGCTCGAACACCTGCAGCATGTCGTACTGCTTGTCGAGCTTGGGCAGGAACTCGTAGCCCCACTGGTTCTCGGCGGTGGCATTGTCGCCCCACCAGGATTTCATGAAGCTGACGAAGAACTTGTTGTAGTTCTGCCAGTAGCTCAACTGGTTCGGCCGCAGTGGCTTGAACGCGCGTGTGGTAACGTAGGCGTTGTAATCCTGCTCCTTTTCGTTCGGCAGCGTCATGTAGCCGGTGAGCAGATTCGACATCAGGCCGAGGTCGGTCAGGCCCTGGATATTCGAGTGCCCGCGCAACGCATTCATGCCGCCGCCGGACACGCCGATATTGCCGAGCAACAGCTGCATCATCGCGCCGCAGCGGATCATCTGCGAACCAATCGAATGCTGCGTCCAGCCCAGCGCGTACATCACCGTCATCGCACGGTTCGGCACCGCGGTCGAAGCGATCATCTCGGCGACATGCAGGAACTTGTCCTTCGGCGTGCCGCAGATGCGCTCGACCATCTCCGGCGTGTAGCGCGAGTAGTGCTGCTTGAGCAGCTGGTAGACACAGCGCGGATCCTGCAGCGTCGGGTCGGTCTTGACGAAACCGTCGTCGCCTTTCTGGTAATCCCAGCTCGCCTTGTCGTAGCTGCGCTTGTCGGCGTTGTAGCCGGAGAAGATGCCGTTGTCGAACGTGAACTCGTCCTTCACGAGGAACGGCAGGTCCGTGTAGTTGACGACGTAGTCGCGATGGATCTTGTCGTTCGTCAAAAGATAATTGATCACGCCGCCGACGAACGCGATGTCGGTGCCGGTGCGGATCGGTGCGTAATAGTCGGCGACCGACGCCGAGCGCGTGAAGCGCGGATCGACGACGATGAGCTTCGCCTTGTTGTGCGCCTTGGCTTCCGTGACCCACTTGAAGCCGCACGGATGCGCTTCGGCGGCATTGCCGCCCATGATCAACACTACGTCGGCATTCTTGATGTCGACCCAGTGATTCGTCATCGCTCCTCGGCCAAACGTCGGGGCAAGACCTGCCACCGTCGGGCCGTGTCACACACGCGCTTGATTATCGAATGCAAGGATGCCGAGTGAGCGGATGACCTTGTGCGTGATGTAGCCGGTTTCGTTGCTGCTGGCCGAAGCGGCGAGCATGCCGGTCGTCAGCCAGCGATTGACGGTGAGGCCGTCGTCGGTCTTCTGCACGAAGTTCGCGTCGCGGTCGGCCTTCATGAGTTTCGCGATCTTGTCGAGCGCGTCGTCCCACGAAATGCGCTGCCACTTGTCCGAACCCGGCGCGCGGTATTCTGGATGCGTCAGGCGGCTCTTGCTGTGGATGAAGTCGACGAGGCCTGCGCCTTTCGGACACAGCGTGCCGCGATTGACCGGGTGATCCGGATCGCCTTCGATATGGAAGATGCTCGATTCCGCGTTCTTCGAATTGTCGCCGAGGCCGTACATCAGCACGCCGCACGCGACGGAGCAGTACGGACATGTGTTGCGCACTTCGGTTGCGCGCGCGAGTTTGTACTGGCGCACTTCGGCAAGAACGGGGGTGGGGGAGAAACCGACCAGGGCGAGGCTGGATACCGCCAGCGTCGCGCCGGTCACTTTGAGAAACTGGCGCCGGGTTACGTCCATGACATTCTCCGAATGGCAGTGGGGAACCTCTGGTTGGATCCGCTGTTCTCGCAGCTCGCGTCGGTTCCTCGTCGAAGTTTATGCCTGTCGCTAAGCGCCAACAAGGTGAAGGGATGCCGCGATGCAGCACGGCATGACATTCGCGGCGGCAACCGCGAAAATCAGCGCAATTGCCCGGAGCCGACATGAGCGCAGCAACCCGCCGCACGCTGTACCCCGAAATCGAACCGTATGATTCCGGAATGTTGGCGGTATCGCCGCTGCACACGTTGTATTACGAACAGTGCGGCAACCCGCGCGGCAAGCCGGTCGTGTTCCTGCATGGCGGGCCAGGTGCTGGCTGCAATCCGAAGACACGACGGTTTTTCGACCCGCAGCATTACCGCATCGTGCAGTTCGATCAGCGCGGTTGCGGACGTTCGACGCCGAACGCGGAATTGACCGACAACACGACGTGGGATCTGGTCGCCGACATCGAGCGCCTGCGCGAGCATCTGCGGATCGAGCGCTGGCAGGTATTCGGCGGTTCGTGGGGATCGACGCTCGCGCTCGCGTATGCGGAAACCCATCCTGATCGCGTCACCGAACTCGTGCTGCGCGGCATCTTCATGTTGCGCCGCTGGGAACTGGACTGGTTTTACGTGAAAGGCTGCGACGCGATCTATCCCGATGCCTGGGAAGCCTATGTCGGACATATCCCGCCGGCCGAGCGCAACGAACTCGTCAGCGCGTACTACCGGCGACTGACCAGTCCCGATGCGGCCGTGCGCATTGCCGCGGCAAAAGCCTGGGCGATGTGGGAAGGTGGCACGAGTTACCTGTTGCAGAATCCGGACTACATCGCCACGACCGGCAGCGACGAGTTCGCCTTGCAGTTCGCGCGCATCGAATGCCATTACTTCGTGCACGGCGGATTTTTTGAATGCGACGACCAGCTGCTGCGCGATGTGCACAAGTTAAAAAACATACCGGCCGTGATCGTGCAGGGACGCTATGACGTGGTCTGCCCGCTGCGCAGCGCATGGGATCTGCATCGCGCATGGCCCGAAGCCGACTTGCGCATCGTCGCCGATGCCGGGCATTCGGCGTTCGAGCCGGGGAACACCCACGAGCTGGTCGAGGCGACGGATCGATTTCGCTGAGCGCGAAGATTTAAACGATCGTTTTAGATGTTTTGCTCCAAGCGGCGCAGCTAGTTTCGGGATTGCCTCGAAACAGAAGGACAGCCGTTAAATGACATTGCGCCAATCATTGCTGTGGCTATTGCCCATCGCCGCGTTGAGTGGATTGAGCCTGGCCGCGGTTACGCGGCCCAAGCCGCTGGTTGAACCCGGTCTGCAGGTGGCGAAAAACGGCGACGTACTGGAGGAACAGACGCGCCAGCCGATTGCCGGCGCCTACGTTGTCGTGCGTTGGCTCGAAGAGTCGCGTGCAGGCGATAAAGTCGAAGGGCAGTGCTTGTCGCGAACCGTCGTGCGCACTGACGAACACGGACACTACGTGATTCCGGCGCCGCATTTCAGCCTCGCGTCGGAGCACGCCGAAACCCGATATTTCTGGGATGCCCATGCGTACGCTCCTGGCTACGCGGATGCGCAGGCGCGTGCCGCGCATCCGCATCCGGTGGGTTCACCGACTCCGGGCAGCCAGGCTCTGGAGCCGATCGGCCTCGCCAGCGATCATGCCGCACCGGAACAGCGCGTCGGCATGCTGGCAGATATGCTGTCCCGCTTCAGCTGCGACCCATTCGCCAAGCGGGAACCGAACCCGATTGCCGAACGGATTTATGCCGAAGGTTATGCAGCCGCTTGTTTGCCCGAGCCCAACGGCGCGGCCAAATTGCTGGCGCGCCTGCGCGGCGAGAGACTCGGCGACGAATCCTGTGAACAGTTCAGGCAGGCGAGCAACATGCCATAAGAAAACCGGGCGAGCGCCGCCCGGTTTTCGTCATACGGTCAATGCGCCGCGGCAGGCGGCGGCGTCGCCTCGGTGCTGCTGCCCTTCAGGCAGGTGCTCATGAAGTTCTTGCGTTCATCGCCGGCAAGATGTTTTTCGCTGGCTTCCGCGTTGCAGGACTTCATTTTTTCGCGTTGCATGACCTGCTTGGGCTTTGCGGCCGCCGTGGTGGTGCCGCCTTTGAGGCAGGTGCTCATGAACGCCTTGCGCTCGTCGCCTTTCTTGTCGCCGGCTTGCGTATTGCAGTCCTTCATCCGCTGCTGCTGCGGCGTCAGCGTCTTGGCCGGCGTCGGATCGGCAGCGAACGCGGAAGTAGCGCCAATCGCGGCGGCAAGTGCAAACGCGAGGGTAGTTGCGGCAAACTTCATGGTAACTCCTGAGGGTGGTGGCATGATGCGAGTCTACGCCGGCGCCATTGCCATGCGTAGTCGCGGCGCACAATGTAGTGCGGGCGCTGAATCGGCGCTGTAGGAAATCGTCTACTCGACGCGTCCGTTCATCGCCGATTTTGTTCCACCCTCATGGGCGAAAGTTCCTCACGCCGCGGCTTTTGCGCCTTCCTCCAGGCGCGGACCCTGCAGCAATGCCTGTTTGATGCCATCGACGATCATGTCGACTTCCGCGCTCGTGATGCCGAACGTCGGCGTGAAGCGCAGCGAGTTGGCGCCGCCGTGGATCACGCCGATGCCGTGCTCGCGCATCCATTCCTCGGTGCTGTTCGCACCGTAGCACTTGAATGCCGGTGACAGCTCGCACGAGAACAGCAGCCCCGTACCCTGCACCTTGGTGATCAGGCCCGGCAGTTCGCGCGCGAGTTTGTTGAATTTGTCGAGGAACTCGGCGCCGCGGACGCGGATATTGGTGCGCAGTTCCGGCGTGAACGCCTCGAGCACGGCGCAGGCGACTTCGAGCGCGCGCGGGTTTGCCGTCATCGTGTTGCCGTATATTCCTTTTTTATACAATGCCGCAGTGCCGGCACTGACCGCGAGTACCGACAGCGGATACTGGCCCGCGTTGAGCGCCTTGGAATAGGTTTCCATGTCCGGCGGATCGAGTTTCTCGAAGCCCGGGTAATCGACGATCGACAAAACGCCATGCGCGCGCAGGCCGGCCTGGATCGAATCGACAAGGAACAGGCTGCCATGAGCGCGTGTGAGCTCGCGCGCGGCGGCGTAGAACTCCGGTGTAACCGCCCGGCCTGGATCGCCTTCGCCCATCACGGGTTCGAGGAACATCGCCTCGATGAACCAGCCGTTCTTGTCGGCATCGGCAAATGCCTGGCGCAGCTGTTCGACGTTGTAAGGATCGACCGTGATCAGGCTTTTCTCGTCGCGGAAGCTGGCCAGGTGCTGCACGTAGGCCTTGCGCGAGGAATCCGAATACACCGCCGGACGTTCCGTGCGACCGTGGAACGCACCCTTGACGGCCAGGCGCTTGATCGTGCGGCCGGCGTATTTTCCGCCGGTATCGGTCATGAGCTTGGCGTTGACATCGGCAATGCGGCAAGCCAGCGACACCGACTCCGAGCCCGAATTCAGGCACAGGAAGCGCGTGTATGGGCAGCCACCGCGCGTGGTGCCGATGTGCGCTTCGAGTGCGCGCGTGAAGCGCAACTGGCTCAGCGACGGCGTCATGACGTTGGCCATCACTTGCGGTTTGGCCATCGCCTCGATTACCGCTTTCGGCGCGTGGCCGAAACCGAGCATGCCGTAACCGCCCGAATCGTGCACGACGGCGCCTTTGAGCGTGACGACCCACGGCCCGCGTGCGGCCAGCGCGACATACGGATTCACCGCATCATCGGCGTAGAAGTTGACGAAATCGTGCTGCACGCGTGCCAGCTGTTCGGCCTCATCGAGCTTGAGCAGGTCGGCAAATTCGTCACGCAACTGCCGATGCAGCTCGACGGCGGCATCGACCGCTTCGACGAGTTCCGGAAACTGCGGCGCCAGGCGCTCGATATCAGCATCGGCCAGCCCGACGGTGCGTAGCTTGCCGCCGGAGCGGCGCAGTTCTTCGAGTTTGGCGATGATGGACATGACGACGTTCTCCAAAAGAAAAAAGCACAACGCACGACGCGCCGCGCGTTGCAATCCGGGCAGAGGATGCGCATTTTACCATGCGCAATCGGCCCGGCGTTGGGGCCGCTTCCGGGCCTACTCCATGGAGCCACTTGTGTGCGGACCCCTGCTGACAGGTGTCATGCACAAGTGGTGATTGCGGCGACTGAAGCGGCGAACAACGGACACATAAGCTGTGCTCCGCCAAACCTGGAGAGCAAGCCAATGACGAATGCGGATGTGGTCGCGAGTCTTGCGGCGGTCGGCAAGAAATACGGAACTCTTGTCGCCCTGGATGCGGTCGACGTGAGCGTGCATCGCGGTGAGGTGTTTGCGCTGCTCGGGCCCAACGGCGCCGGCAAGACCACGGCGATTTCATTGTTACTCGGCTTGCTCGAACCGGATGCCGGCGTCGCGAGTTTGTTCGGAATGCCGCCGGGATCCCTGCAGGCGCGCCGGCGTATCGGCGCGATGCTGCAAACCGCCGGCGTCCCCGAGACGCTGACCATCGGCGAGCTGATCGAACTGTTCCGCAGCTACTATGCGGCGCCGCGCACCGTTGCCGACATTGTCGCCCTGGCCGGGGTTGCCGATCTGCTCGATCGCCGCTACGGAAAACTTTCGGGCGGCCAGCAGCGCCGTGCCCAGTTCGCGCTCGCATTGGCCGGCAAGTCGGACATCCTGTTTCTCGACGAACCCACGACGGGACTCGACATCGGTGCCCGCGAGACGATGTGGAAGACGATCCGCATGCTGGCGCGCGAAGGCTGCGCGATCGTGCTTACGACGCATTATCTGGAAGAAGCCGAAGCATTGGCCGATCGCGTGCTCGTGCTCGCGCGCGGTCGAGTGATCGCATCCGGAAGCGTGCAGCAGATCCGCGCGCGCGTGGCGCAGCGACGCATTCGTTGCGTGTCGCACTTGGCCGAGAACGCCATTGCCGCGTGGCCGGAGGTGCGCGCCGTCTCGCGCGACGGTCAGTGCATCGAGATAGTCACCGATGCCGCCGAAGCCGTCGTGCGGCAACTGCTGTTCGAGGACACAAGCCTGAGCGAACTCGAAGTGCGTCGCGCCGGCCTGGCCGAAGCGTTTATCGAAATCACCAAAGAGGCAGCCTGATGAACAGCGTCGCTCTCCAACACCGTTCGGCAACATCGTATCTGCTCGAAGCAAAGTTCGAGTTCCTGCGCGTATTGCGCACGCCGTCCTTTGCCGTGCCGACGCTGCTGTTTCCGCCGATGTTCTATCTGTTGTTCGGCCTGATCCTCAATCGCGGCAGCGTCGACGCCGCGCATTACCTGTTTGCAACGTACAGTGTCTTCGGAGTCATGGCGCCGGGCCTGTTCGGTTTCGGCGTCGGCGTATCGATCGAACGCGAGCGCGGCTGGCTCGCGCTCAAGCGTGTCGCACCAATGCCCCCCGGTGCCTACCTGCTGGCGAAGATGGCGATGGCCGTGCTGTTTGCGCTGATCATCTACGTCGTACTGGCGGCGATGGCGCATTTTCTCGGCGGCGTGCAACTCGCCGGCTGGCAATGGCTGCTGCTTGGCGCGATTGCTGTATTTGGCGTACTGCCGTTCTGTGCGTTGGGTCTGCTGATCGGCAGTCGCGTCAACGCCGCCGCGGCGCCCGCGATCGTCAACTTCATCTACCTGCCGATGGCGTTCCTCTCGGGTCTATGGATGCCGCTGAAGCTGCTGCCGGCGTTCTTTGCACAGATCGCTCCGTGTTGGCCGCCCTATCATCTGAGCCAGCTTGCACTCGCCACGATCGGGCACGGCGACGGCAGTGCCGCATTGCCCCATGTGATGCTCGTGGCGGCGTTCACCGCAACAAGTTTCGCGATTGCGCGGCGCTGGCTGGCGCACAGCGCATGAGCATCGCAGCGATGCGGGCGCTTCACTGGCGCGGCGCATTTTTCGTCGCCGGCCCGTTCCTGTTCTCGGCGGCCGCGATGGACGCGCAAAACCCGCAATCGGGGTATGCTGGCATTCGCTCCGCAGTGCGCGACGGCGCCTCATGATCCTGGAATTCTTCGTCCCCACGCCCAATTCTCTGCTGTCGCTGCGCGGCATGTACGACGGCAAGCGCCGGCACGCGCACTGGTTTCCGTGGTTGATGCTGGTTTGGACGATATGGATTTTCATCACGCCGATTTACGACACCGGCAACGATTTTCCGTACTGGAAATTCCCGACGTTCGCCAGTTTCGCCGTGTTCCTGGTGTTGTTCCATCAGGTTTACTACGGCAATCGCGAACGCGTCCTGGGATGCGCGCTCGGCATTGCCGTATTGGGTTTTGCGGTGACGCCGTTCAATCCCGGCGCACAGGGCTACCTGATTTACGCCAGCGCCTTTCTTGGCATGAACAGCGATCTGCGCGCCGCGCTGCGCAACATGCTGCTGGTGCTGGCCTTGTACGTCGCCGAGTGGATGGCGCTGCAGTTTCCCTGGATCTATCTGCTCAATGCAATCGCAGTAGGGCTTGCCGTCGGACTGATGAACGTCAACTTCATGCGCAAGCACGAACGCGAAGCGGAACTCAAGCTCAGCCACGATGAAGTGCGTCGCCTGGCCGGGCTGGCCGAGCGCGAGCGCATCGGGCGCGATCTGCACGATCTGCTCGGTCACACACTGTCGCTGATCACGCTCAAATCGGAACTCGCCAACAAATTGTTCGAGCGCGACGTTGCCGCGGCCAAGCGCGAAATGCTCGATGTCGAACGCGTCGCGCGGGACGCGCTGACCCAGGTGCGCCGCGCGGTGACCGGCATTCGTGCCGCGGGCTTCGCGGCGGAACTGGCTTCCGGCAAGTTGCTGCTGGAATCCAATGGCGTGACTCTTCGCTACGAGCTGGCCGACGTACCGCTGCCGGCCGAAGTAGAAACGGCGTTGGCGATGACCGTGCGCGAAGCGGTCACCAATATTCAGCGCCACGCGCGCGCGACATCGGCCAACGTCACCCTGACACTGCAAGGCGCGGAACTGCAGCTGCGCATCGAAGATGACGGCCGCGGCGACGCGATCGTTCCCGGCAATGGCCTGACCGGAATGCGCGAACGCCTGCTGGCCATCGGTGCGGAACTGCGCGTGGATTCGCAGCGCGGCAAGGGCACGGTGCTGATCGCGAGTTTGCCGGCGCCACGCGAGGTGGGGGCGCCGGAGCCGGTGATCAGTGTGCGGCCGGCATGATCCGGGTGTTGCTCGCGGAAGATCAGGCGATGGTGCGCGGCGCGTTGTCCGCGCTGCTGAAACTGGAGTCGGATCTGGAAGTCATCGGTTCCGCCGCCGATGGCGAAGACGCGTGGACACAAATCCAGCGCGACACGCCCGATGTGCTCGTCACCGACATCGAAATGCCGCGATTGACCGGACTGGAGCTCGCGCAACGCATTCGCGAACGCGAGATCGGCTGCAAAGTGATCATTTTGACCACGTTTGCGCGACCCGGGTTTCTGCGTCGCGCGCTCGATGCCGGCGTCAGCGGCTATCTGCTCAAGGACGCGCCGGCCGAACAGCTTGCCGAGGCGTTGCGCAAAGTGCATCGCGGCGGCCGCGCGATCGATCCGCAACTCGCGCTCGAAGCGTGGTCGGGCGACGACCCGCTCAACGACCGCGAACGACAGGTGCTGCGTCTGGCTGGCGAAGGTCTTTCCGCCGGCGACATCGCGCAGCAGCTGCATCTGTCGCAAGGCACCGTGCGCAATTATCTGTCCGAAGCGATTGGCAAACTCGGCGTCGGCAATCGCATCGAGGCGTACCGGCTGGCGCGGCAAAAAGGCTGGTTGTAGCGAGCGCGTTGAGCCAATGCATCAACGCGCGCGGCTGGAAGTTGAGTCAAGGATGGCGAACGCAGGAATCGAGCGCGGGCTGCCGAGCCGATTTCGACCGCGTACAATTGCGCGGTGAAGAAGTCGGATTTTCATTACGATCTGCCGGTCGAGCTGATCGCGCAACAGCCCTTGCCGCAGCGTTCGGCAAGCCGCTTGCTCGTGGTCGATCCGGCTACGCAGCATCTGGCCGACCGGCAATTCGCTGATGTTGTCGAATATCTGCGCGCGGGCGATCTGCTGATTTTCAACGACACCCGCGTGTTGCCGGCGCGTCTGTATGCGCGCAAGGAAAGTGGCGGCGCGGTCGAAATCCTGATCGAGCGTGTGCTTGGCACGCACGAGGCGCTGGCGCAGCTGGGCGTGAACCGCAAGCCGCAGGCCGGTTCGCATCTGCTGCTCGATGACGGCAGTCGCGTTGAGGTGCGCGGTCGCGAAGGGGAATTTTATACTTTGCGCTTCGATGCGAGCGTGCCGTTGGAACGGCGTCTCGCCCGTCTCGGGCGCATGCCGCTGCCGCCGTATATTGCGCGCGACGTCGAAGCCGAGGATGCCGAGCGTTATCAGACGGTCTTCGCGCGCGCGCCCGGCGCGGTCGCCGCGCCGACCGCTGGCCTGCACTTCGATACGCCGCTGCTCGACAGGTTGCGCAGCAAAGAGATCGAGTTCGGTTATGTCACGCTGCACGTCGGTGCCGGTACGTTCCAGCCGCTGCGCAGCGAACGCGTCGAAGAACACGTGATGCATCGCGAGTGGCTCAACGTCGGCGCGGAACTCGTCGACAATATCCGCCGCGCGCGCGCAGCAGGCCGACGCGTGATCGCGGTCGGCACCACGGTCGTGCGCGCGCTCGAATCCGCACTGCGCGATGGCGAGGTGAAGCCGTTTGCCGGCGAGACGCAGATTTTCATCTTCCCCGGATACCGCATCACGAGCGTCGATGCGCTGATCACGAATTTCCATCTGCCCGAATCGACGCTGCTGATGCTCGTCTCCGCATTCGCCGGGCGCGAGCTGATGCTCGAGGCATATCGGCATGCCGTGCAGGAGCGTTACCGGTTTTTTTCATATGGAGACGCGATGCTGATTTTGCCGCGAGGCGGGCAATGAGTTCGCTGCAATTCGAGTTGCTCGCCAGCGACGGCGCCGCGCGCCGCGCGCGCATCACGCTGCCGCGCGGTACGATCGAAACGCCGGCGTTCATGCCGGTCGGCACGTACGGTTCGGTGAAGGCGATGACGCCGCGCTCGATCGAGGAAACCGGCGCGCAAATCATTCTCGGCAACACGTTTCATCTGTGGCTGCGGCCGGGGCTTGACGTCATCGGCGGATTCGGCGGCCTGCACAGGTTCATCGGCTGGGATAAACCGGTCCTCACCGACTCCGGCGGATTCCAGGTGTTCTCGCTGGCCGAGCGGCGAAAAATCACGGAAGAGGGCGTGCGTTTCGCTTCGCCTGTGGACGGCTCGATGGTGTTTCTGTCGCCCGAAGAGTCGATGCGCATTCAGCGCGTGCTCGATTCCGACATCGCGATGATCTTCGACGAATGCACGCCGTATCCGGCGACGGAAAAGCAGGTGCGCGATTCGATGGAACTGTCGTTGCGCTGGGCCGAGCGTTCGCGCCGCGCGTTCGACGAGCTCGACAATCCCAACTCGTTGTTCGGTATCGTGCAAGGCGGTACGTACCCGGTGTGGCGCAAGCGCTCGGCTGAGGCGCTGCTCAAAATCGGCTTCGACGGCTACGCGGTCGGCGGCCTTGCTGTCGGCGAGCCGGAAGAGGAACGCAACCGCACGCTCGAGGAAACCGTGCCGCTGCTGCCTTCGGATCGGCCGCGCTATCTCATGGGCGTAGGCCGGCCGCAGGATATCGTCGAAGCTGTCGTACGCGGCATTGACATGTTCGATTGCGTCATGCCCACGCGCAACGCGCGCAACGCGCACATCTTCACGCGCGCCGGCGTGCTGCGCATCCGCAACGCGCAATACGAACGCGACACGCGTCCGCTCGACGACGCGTGCGCCTGCTACACCTGCAGCTCCGGCTTCAGCCGCGCCTATTTGCGTCATCTGGACAAATGCGGCGAGATGCTCGGGCCGATGCTCGCGACAATTCACAACCTGCACTACTACCAGGATCTGATGCGCGGGTTGCGCGAGGCGATTGCGTTGGGGAGACTCGCCGACTTCGTGGCGGGTTTTTATCAGCGCCAGTCGGCTGGCTGACACTGGCGCGGTGCTTCTTTCGGGAATTTTGATGTCGACGCGCTACCGACTTGTTTTATCGAGCAGGATGGCCTCTGGCACAGCGGCTCTGAAATTGCTTTCGGCTGCGTTGATCGCGCTGATGGCCGTCTATCTGTTCACCGAGTTTCGTTACGATTTCATGAGCGATGAGGCGATTCGCTCGGTCTTGGCGAGATTGGCGCGCAAGGAACATGAGCTCGTTCTGTCGAACTGGGTGTATGCGAATGGTGACGTCTTCCTGGCGACCCCTTATCTTTTCAACGTGCTTGTTGATGGGTTCATGCCGGATGCGTTTCTGGCCAATGCCCTGTCGTCATTCGCAGGTTACGTGATCTCGCTGGCGTGCTTCTACGCGTTCTACCGATCGGTCGATTGGGAATTCGTTGGCGTGCCCTGGTTCGGGACCGCGTTTCTGGCATCCGGCGTATCGGCGGCATACCTGGTTTTCTCGATTGCCGAGGGCATGTATTCGCTTTATTCCGCATTTGCTGTTCTCGCGCTTATCCCGGTGACGCGCGGAAAAGTCGCGCTCCCGGTTTTCGCCTTGGCTTTCAGTGCCGCGTTGGTGCTCGGATTATCGAATCCCAAGCGAGTAGTCATCCTTTTCATTGCACCACTTGTGCTGGCATGGATCATCAGCCTGATCAGTACCCCGCGTCGGGAGCGGCGTGATACCGCATGGGCGTTAAGCAGACGGGTGCTCGTTCCGCTGGCAGGGTGTCTGGTGGGTTGCGTCATCTACTACGGCGCGATCGCCCCGGCAATCATGAATACGGACGCGGCGGCGACGATCGGTATGTCCAGCTCGGCCGAAATGCTTCATGCGGCCATGCGGCTGCCTGGGGCTTGGTTGCAGTATCTGCAGCCGCAGATGCAGGCGCGTGACAATACGTACATCGGGTCCTGCGCAGCATTCATGGCGTATCTGGTCGCCGGTGCTCTGATTGCTTGCCCAATAATTTCATTGCGAGGCATGCGCAACCCATCCGCCGGCAAGCGATTCATGCTTGTTTTTGGCTTGTGCTGTCTGGTTGTCGGTGCCGCGGCCATGATCGTGTCGCGAAGCCTGTTTCCGACATTCATGGAAATACGCTATCTGACTATTGCGATCGTCTGCTTTGTTCCATTTACCGTGGAACTACTCGGAAAATATGCCAGACGCTTGGGAGTCTTGGTCGCGGTCTGCTGGCTGTGCTCGATCTATCTGTTGGTTATCGCATCGATGTGGGCGTTTCCCGCATCCGCAGTGACGAACAAGGAGCAATATCGCCAGGATGCCGACCTCATCGAAATGCTCAAGAGCAGGAACGTTTGCGTGGCGCTCGCGCCGTACTGGACCTCCTACGTCAATACGGTTCGTTCCAATTTCTCGATTCAATTCCTGCCGGTGGAATTCGACGGACAGGTTCGCCTCGAGCAACACCACAGCTACCGCGGTTCTGCTTACGGACCGTGCGGCAACTTTGCGCTCGTTGTGCCCGAATCGAAAATGACGCCCGCCATGGAGCGTGCGCTTCGTACGCAGTTTGGCCCGGCCACTGACAGGCTCACCCTCGGAAGAATGACTTCGCTCGTCTACAATCATGATATTTACCAGCCACTTTTGCAGAACGGATCGAAGCTTGCCCCGGAGCAGCTTGCGGTCGAGCTCTCGGCTGTGAATCTGAGGGGTTGCGCCGAACCCGCTGGATGCACGTACAAGATCGTGGTGAAAAATGTGGGTTCTGCATCGCTTGCCTCCACGGGAACATTTCCGGTGAGACTGGGTGTGCATGGGCTGGATGCCGAATCGCATATCGTGGTGTTCGATGCAGCGAGAGTGGACTTCGCCGCACCCGTACCGCCCGGTTCTGCTGAAACAGTTACACTCGCGCTATTACCGCTGGCTGGTGTGTCGAACCTGCAGCTATGCGTCATGCAGGAAAACGTTGCCTGGTATTGTGATCGTACCTTCGAGATGAGCAGTGGCGATATGCCTTCTGATGCCACGGCGGCTCCTCCGGGTCCGTCCCGGTGACGGCGGTACCGAAGAAACAATCGATTGTTGATCGGAATCGCGTGTACCAACGCCGGCGGAGGGCGTAACTGCGGCAAATGCTGGGCGCCGCTTGTTCGCGCCTCGGTGAATTGACGCGTTGGGCAAAGCGCGAATGTTTAATATTGGACGGGAAGTAGACGCTGTGCGGCTGATCAAGCTCTTGGCAAAATACTCATTGGCTGGTGTCGTCAACGGCTTGGTGTCCTATTGCTTGATATTCGCCTGCATGGCTTTGGGTGGGACTCCGGTGTGGAGTAATGTTGTCGGCTACGCGGCGGGGTTCCTGACGTCTTTTCTTCAATCACGAAATTGGGTGTTCAAGTCCAGCAATGGTCTGCATGGTGACCTTGCGCGATTCGTCGTTTCATTTGCAATCTCTTTCGTTGCCAACCTGGCTGCCCTGCGCCTCCTGTTGCGGATGGATGTCAATGTCTATGTTGCGCAATTGGCAGCGTGCGGCGCTTATGTGGTCACCGGGTTTCTGTTGAGCTCGATGTTCGTGTTCAGGAACAGACCACGGTGAATCCTGGGTCGGGGTGACTGATGGCTGAGATTCGACAAGGGATCAGGCATCTGCTTGCCGCTCCGTTCGCTTACGACTCGCTGCAACGGGTACTGGGCGCGTATGCATGGCGCCATCGTGAGATCCTGCGGCACGCTGTGCCCGCTCTGCCACAAGGGGCCAGAGTGCTCGATATCGGATGCGGGACGGCGGACATCCTCGAAGTGATCCCGCAGCATGCGCGATACTACGGGTTCGATCGCAACGAACGATATATCGTCCATGCGCGAAACAGGTTCCGCGGCAGGCAGGCGATTTTTGTATGTGACGATTTTTCCGGGGCAACGCAGGCGGGCGGTGAGCGCTTCGATCTGATTTTGGCCTTGGGTTTGTTGCATCACCTGGACGACAAGGAGGTTTCCGCTTTGATGGAAATCGCCAAGAGTGCTCTCACCGACAACGGCGCGATGATCACGCTTGATCCGGTCCGGACACCGGATCAGTCCGCGATGGCGCGTTATCTGGTGGATCACGATAGAGGACAGAATGTGCGTTCGCCGACAGAATACGCGCGGCTCGCTCGTGCGGTTTTCCAAACAGTCGAGATGTTCCTGGACCCGGCCCCGCTTTGGGTTCCCTACACCGGCGTGACCTTGCGATGCTCACGGTGAGCGCGCGGCGGATGCGCCGGTGATCGCTGCGATTCGCGAAATCGCGGCGGAGTATACGGCCTTGGTCGGCAGGCCGAGTGCAACACCCCCCCATCCCATGCCATAATTCGCGGTCATTCCAATGCCCCCGCGACCGCGGCCGGGTGAGTAATCCGAGGTTTTATGGACTTTCTGATTTCCAACGCGTACGCGCAGGCGGCTGCGCCCGCGGACAATGTCGGTCTGCTGGGTTCGCCGATCGTGTTCATCGTCATCATGGCAGCGATGATGTTCTTCATGTTCCGTTCGCAATCCAAGCGGCAGAAGGAACTCAAGGCGATGATTGCAGCGCTGGCCAAAGGCGACGAAGTGGTCACGAACGGCGGCATGGCCGGACGCATCGACGACATCGGCGAGACGTTCCTGACACTTGAAATAGCGCCGAACGTCAAAATCAAGCTGCAGAGGGCCGCGATCTCGATGGTGCTGCCGAAAGGCACGTTGAAGTCGGCCTGATCGCAAATGCGAAAACCTTATCGCCGCGCCCGCGCGCGGCGTGCGAGTGAGCGAAATGAATGAATTTTCGAAGTGGAAGTATTTTCTCGTTGCAGCGGTAATCCTGCTCGGCGTGATTTACGCATTGCCGATCGTGTTCCCGCAGCAGCCGGCCGTACAGATCTCCGCGAACCGCGGCGCGACGGTCGACGCGGCGCTGAAGGAAAAAGTCCTCGGCGTGCTGCAGACCAAGAAGATCGAGTTCAAGGATGTCGAACTCAACGGCGATCGCCTGCTCGCGCGCTTCCCCAACACGGAAGTGCAGCTGGCGGCCTCCGATGCGCTGAAGTCCGAGCTGGGCGATCAATACATCGTCGCGCTGAACCTGGCCTCCACGGTTCCGGGCTGGCTGCGTGCGATCGGCGCCAACCGCATGCCGTTCGGTCTCGATCTGCAAGGTGGCGTGCACTTCCTGATGGAAGTCGACCAGAAAGCGGCACTCGCCAAGATGCAGCAGCGTTACGTCGACGACATCCGCGCCGCGCTGCGCACGGCGAAGATTCGCACCGATTCGATCACGGCCGGTCCGGCCGGCATCACGATCGTGGCCAAATCCGATGCCGACCGCCAGCAGGCAGCGAACGTCATCGCCAAGGAAGTGAACCAGCCGGAAAAATTGGGCGCACAACCGCCGCTCGAACTTGTCGACGGCGCTGCCGGCACCGACAGCTTCCCGCTGATCGCCAAGGTGCGCGAGGCCACGCTGCAGGAGCAGGCCAAGGCGATCGTCACGAGCAACCTGACCACGCTGCGCAATCGCGTCAATCAGCTCGGCGTCGCCGAGCCGTTGATCCAGCAGCAAGGCGCCAATCGCATCGTCGTCGAGCTGCCGGGCGTGCAGGACACGGCGGAAGCGAAGAAAATCCTCGGTGCGCAGGCTACGCTCGAATATCACGCGGTCGACGAAGGCGCCAATGCGATCGAAGCGCAGCGCACCGGCATCGTGCCGCCGGATTCGCGTCTGTACTTCACGCAGCGCCTCGGTCCCGACGGCAAGCCGATGCCGATCGTGCTGAAGAAGAAGATCATCGTCGGCGGCGACGAACTCGTCGATGCGACGGCGATTCCCGATCCGCAGAACGGTCTGCCGGCGGTGTCCGTCCGCTTGAACGCGGCTGGCGGCAAGAAGATGCTCGATTACACGAGCCAGAACGTCGGTCATCGCATGGCGGTTGTCTACATCGAGCGCGTGCCGGAAACCAAGATCATCGACGGCAAGGAAGTGCGCAGCGCCAAGGTCACCGAGCAGGTGATCAACGACGCGACGATCCAGGGCGTGTTCTCCAACCGCTTCCAGACCACGGGCCTCGAAAGCATGAAGACCGCGAGCGAGCTGTCGCTGTTGCTGCGCGCAGGTTCGCTGGCCGCGCCGGCCGACATCGTCGAGGAACGCGTGATCGGTCCGAGCCTGGGCCAGGACAACATCGCCAAAGGCTTCAAGGCCGTTTTGCTCGGATTGATCTCGGTGCTGATCCTCGCCGCGCTGTACTACCACATCTTCGGCCTGATCGCCGATATCGCACTGGTGTTGAACCTCGTGTTGCTGGTCGCGGTGCTGAGCCTGTTTCAGGCCACGCTGACGATGCCCGGCATCGCCGGTATCGTGCTGACGCTCGGCATGGCAATCGACGCCAACGTGCTGATCTGCGAGCGCATCCGCGAGGAATTGCGCAACGGCTCAACGCCGCTCGCCTCGATCAAGGCCGGTTACGAAAAAGCCTGGGCGACGATTCTCGACGCCAACGTCACGCACTTGCTTGCCGCGTTCGGCCTGTTCGCGTTCGGCTCCGGCCCGATCAAGGGTTTCGCCGTCACCCTTGCGATCGGTATCCTGACTTCGATGTTCACGTCGGTCACGGTCACGCACGCCTTGGTCAATCTGGTTTACAGCGGTCGCCGCAAGCTCAAAGGGCTGGCAGTCGGCGGCGGCTACGCTCGTGGAGTGAGTTGAGATGGAAGTTTTCAATCCCAACAGCAACGTCAATTTTCTTGGCCTGCGCAAGATCAGCATCGCCGTTTCGGTGCTGCTCGTCGTGATTTCGATCGCCGCGATTTTCGGCAAGGGTCTCAATTACGGACTCGACTTTACCGGCGGTGTGCTGATCGAGGTCAAATACGACCAACCGGTCGAAATCAGCGACGTGCGCGCGGCGCTCGCCGCAGGCGGCTACGAGGACGCGCAGGTCGTCAGCGTCGGCGGCGCGCGTGAAGTCGCGATCCGTCTGCAGGCGCGTGCGGATCAGGTGCGCGAAGCCGGCAAGAGTGCCAGTGAAACGATTGCCGCCGGCGTGCTCAAGGCACTGCAGGCCAAGCGCGGCGACGCGAAAATGACGCACGATCCAGACTACGTCGGTGCCACGGTCGGCGAAGAACTCAAGAGCGACGGCATCGTCGCCGTGCTGTTCGTGATCATCGGCATCATGATCTACATCGGCATCCGCTTCGAGTGGCGATTTGCCATCGCCGCCATAGCGTCGGAGTTCCACGATACGCTGATCACGGTCGGTTTTTACGCGATCACGCAACACGAGTTCGACATCACCGTGCTCGCTTCGGTGCTCGCCGTCGTCGGCTACTCGATCAACGACAAGGTCGTCGTCTTCGACCGCGTGCGTGAACTGTTCCGCTCATCGCGCAAGGCCGAGCCGGTCGAAGTGCTGAACAAGGCGATCAACTCCACGCTGTCGCGTACGATCATCACCGCGTTGTTCACGGCGGTGACGATGGTCGCGCTGTACTTCTTCGGCGGCCCGGTCGTGCACGGATTCGCGCTGACGATGCTGATCGGTATCGTCGTCGGTACGCTGTCGTCGATCTTCTTCGCCAGTCCGATCCTGCTCTGGCTCGGCGTTTCGAAGAAGGACCTGATGCCGGTGACGCGCGACAACCCGGAGTTGGCGCGCAGGCCGTAGCGCTTGAGCTTACGCCCGCAACGCGGACGTAAGCTCCGGTCCGATCGCCTTGACGATCCCAGCGCTGACGTGGTGGTTGCCGGCCACGAGATTGCCGCTGTCCGGAATTCCATCGTGGCCGGCGAAATCGCAGAAATTGCCGCCGGCTTCGCGCACGAGCAGGCAGCCTGCGGCCATGTCCCAAGGTTTGAGGCCGATTTCGAAATAGCCGTCCAGACGGCCGGCGGCGACGTACGCCAGATCGAGCGCGGCGGAGCCGGTGCGGCGGATGTCCTCGGCTTCGCCAAGCAGCGCACGCGTCATCGCCAATTGCGCGTCGATGTGTTCGCGCTGGCGGTACGGATAGCCGGTGGCGAGCAGGGCGCCTTGCAGGTTCTCGCGCTTGCTCACGCGCATGCGGCGATCGTTGAGAAAGGCGCCGTCGCCCTTGCTGGCAGTGAACAGCTCGTCGCGCAGCGGGTCGTAGATCACGGCATGCACCAGATCGCCGTGGTCGCGGAAGCCGATCGAGACGCAGAAGTGCGGAAAGCCGCGCAGGTAGTTGTGCGTGCCGTCGAGAGGATCGACGACCCAGACCTTGTCCGATTTACCGGTCAGGCCCGTTTCTTCGCCGAGCACGGCATGGCCGGGAAAGGCGCGGCGCAGCTCACGGACGATCTCGGCTTCGGCCATGCGATCGACTTCGCTGACGTAATCGTGGCGGGCTTTTTCCTCGACAGCGAGCCCTTCCACGCGATTCATGTAGCGCAGGATCACGGCTCCGGCCGCGCGCGCGGCGCGAACCGCGACATTGACGGCGGGTCTGGGCATGGTATTCGTCCGGCTGGCTGGTAAAGAACGGGTGTCGAGCCGCAGATTTTAGCATTCTTTGCCCGGAGCTTTTATTCTTCGCCCATGTCTGCCACCCGTAACCGCATCCGCTTCGTCCTCGTGCGCACCTCGCATCCGGGCAACATCGGCGCCGCCGCGCGCGCCATTCGCACGATGGGCTTCGAACGACTGAGCCTCGTCGCGCCACATCGCTTTCCGCATGCCGAAGCCGTGGCGATGGCCGCGGGGGCTCTGGAACTGCTCGATGACACCGTGATCACGCCAACGCTCGTCGATGCCGTCGCCGATTGCACGCTCGTGCTCGGCTGCACCGCGCGCAAGCGCGTCGTGCAACTGGAGGAACTGTCGCCGCGCCAGGCCGCGGCGCGCGCACTCGCGGCCAGCGCGCACGGCGAAGTCGCCATCGTGTTCGGCAACGAGCGCACCGGGCTCGAAAACGACGAATTGATGTCCTGCCATGCCGCCGTGCACATTCCGAGCGTCGAGGATTTTCCCTCGCTCAATCTGGCCCAGGCCGTGCAATTGCTGGCTTACGAATTGCGCCTGGCGCTGCTGGATCAGACTCCCGCGGTCGTCGAGGAGCCGCGCGAGCCACTGGCGTCGATCGAGGAATTGGAGCACTTCTTCGGCCACCTCGCGCAGATGCTCGACGATATCGACTTCCACAAGGGTCGCTCGCCAATGACGATCATGAAGCGCCTGCGCCGGCTGTTTTTGCGCACCGGTCTGGAGCAGCGCGAGGTGCGCATCCTGCGCGGTATTTTCGACGATGCGCAGCGCATGTCCAGGCTGGCAAGGAAGGTGACCGGCTAACCGTCGTCCTGCTCGGCCTCTACTGGGGCGGCTCGTTGTGGCGTCGCCAGTATCTTGTCGATGCGCGCGCCGTCCAGATCGACCACTTCGAAGCGCCAATCGCGCCAGTCGAAGTGCTCGCCGACCTGCGGGATGCGCGCAAAGCGCGCCATCATCATGCCGGCAACCGTATGGTATTCGTGTTCGCCTTCGTCGGGCAGCTGGCTTAGTCCGAGTAGCTCGCGCAGATCGTCCGTTCCGAGCGCACCGTCGATCAGCCAGCTGCCGTCGTCGCGGCGTACCACCGGCGAGTCGCGCGTCGCGACTTGCGGTTGCACGCTCCTGCCGACGACGGCGACGAGCAAATCGTTCAGCGTGACCAGGCCTTCGATGTCGCCGTATTCGTCGACGACCAGCGCGAGGCGTGTCTCCGCATCGCGGAATTCCTCGAGCAGATCGAGCGCGCGCGCGGTGCCGGGCACGTACAGCGGCTTGGCCAGTTTCGCGAACAGATCGAACTGCGCCTTGCCGAGCATTTCGGGCAGGCGCTTGAGCGTGAGCACGCCGAGCACGTCCTTGTCGCTGCCACGATAAACCGGGTAACGCGAAAACGGTGTATCGCGCATTACCGCGAGGTTTTCCTCGATGTTCGCTTCCGCATCGAGCCATGCGATACGCGGGCGCGGCGTCATCAGGCTGTCGACACTGCGATCGCCCAGGCGCAGCACGCGATTGACCATGTTGCGTTCGTCGCTGTCGATCACGCCCTGCTCGGCGCTTTCGGAAACGAGCAGGCGGATTTCCTCTTCGCTGACATGATCGGCGCTGACGCGATCCATGCGCAGCAGGCGCAGCATCTTGCGCGTGAGCCAGATCAGCACGACCGCGAACGGCGAAGCGATTGCGGTCATCACGCGCATCGGCACCGCCGTCGCGACAGCGAAGCGCTCCGGACTCACGAGCGCGATGCGTTTGGGCAGCAATTCGCCGAGCAGCATCGTGATGAAGGTGATCGCGGCCACGCTCAGCACTTCGCCGAGTGTCGGTGCGTACGGAGCGAGCCACGCCAGACGCGTTTCTTCGAGCAGGCGCGCGATGCTTTCGCCGAGATCGGCGCCGAGAAACGTGCCGGTGCCGATCGCGAGCAAGGTAATGAAGACCTGCACGGTCGAGAGAAAACGCTCGGGCGATTGCGCGAGTTTCAGCGCGATCTGCGCGCGCCGGCTGTTGCGCGCCATGTGCTTCAGGCGGCTCTTGCGCGACGTCATCAGCGCCATTTCGCTCAACGCGAAAAAGCCATTGAGGACGGCAAGCAAAATGATGAGGACGACTTCGGCTAGCATCCGTTCGGCGCGAGGTTCGGTGCCGCGAGTTTAGCAGAGCGGGCGCGGGTGCCCGCGGCTATCAGCCCTTGGTCTCGACGATCTCGATGCGGTCCAGGCTCGACTTGTCGCCTTTCGGCCGCGGTCCGGCGATGTTCTGGCCGGTAACGAGGAAATACACCGACTCGGCGATGTTGGTGGCGTGGTCGCCGATGCGCTCGATGTTCTTGGCGATGAACAACAGGTGCGTGCCGATCGGTACGTGCCGCGCGTCGACTTTCATGAAATCGATCAGACGCCGGTAGATGCCCGTGTAGGTGTCATCGAGTTGTTCGTCCTGTGCCCATACGGCCAGCGCCTTGTCCGCGCTGCGCTCCTTGAACGCCACGGTGACGTCGGCGAGCAGCTTCAGCGCGAGCTGGCCGAGTTCGGCGATTTCGTTGATCCATTCGTCGGGCGAATGCGTGTTCAGCGCGATCGCGCGTTTGGCGATGTTGGCGGCGAAATCACAGACGCGTTCGAATTCGATGCCGATGCGCAACGCACTGAGCACCTCACGCAGATCGCGTGCGATCGGCTGGCGCAACGCGAGCACGCGCAACGCGCGCGCATCCAGTTCGCGTTCGAGTTCGTCGACTTCGTAATCGTCCTTGACCACGCGCGCGGCGATCGTGGCGTCGCGCAGCAGCATCGCGTCGATCGCGCCGGCGAGTTGGGTTTGCGACAACTGGCCCATGCGCGCGATCGCGTTTTGCAGCTGGGTCAGCTCGTCGTCGAAGCTTTTTACGATGTGGTGGTCGGACATGATCGCAAGTTCCTGGTTTATCCGTAGCGGCCGGTGATGTAATCCTCAGTCATCTTCTGCTTCGGATTCTCGAAAATCATCGGCGTCTCGCCGAATTCGATCAGCTCGCCCAGGTACATGAACGCCGTGTAGTCGGACACGCGCGAGGCCTGCTGCATGTTGTGCGTGACGATGACGATCGTGTACTGCGACTTCATTTCCTCGATCAGCTGTTCGATTTTGCCGGTCGCGATCGGGTCGAGTGCCGAGGTTGGTTCGTCGAACAGGATGACCTCGGGTTTGAGCGCCACCGCACGCGCGATGCACAGGCGCTGCTGCTGGCCGCCGGAAAGCCCCAGCGCATTCTGCTTGAGTTTGTCCTTGGCCTCATCCCACAGCGCGGCCTGGCGCAGTGCGCCTTCCACGCGCGCGTCCATGTCGGCGCGCGAAAGTTTCTCGTAGTGCTTGATGCCGTAGGCGATGTTGTCGTAGATCGACATCGGAAACGGCACCGGTTTCTGGAAGACCATGCCGATCTTGCTGCGCAGACGATTGAGTGGATAGCGCGGATCGAGCAGGTTCTCGCCTTCGAGCAGTACCTGGCCTTCGGCGCGCAATTTCGGGTAGATCGAATAGATGCGGTTGAAAATGCGCAAAAGTGTAGATTTACCGCAGCCGGACGGCCCGATGATCGCGGTGACCTTGTGCTCGGGCACGTCGAACGAGATGCCTTTGAGCGCGAGGTAATCGCCGTAGTAGAACTTGAGGTCGCGCACGACGAGCTTCGGCGTTTCCGCCGCCGCGATCATCGGGCTGCCGATCGGCTGCATCACGGCAGCATTCATGTCAGTCATTGGATACCTTCTTGCGCAGGATGACGGCGCGCGAAACCAGCGAAAGCAGCAGCACGAAAATCGTGACGACGAAGGCGCCGGCCCACGCCAGCGAATGCCAGGAATCGTACGGACTCATCGCGTACTGGAAGATCACCACCGGCACACTCGCGAGCGGCTTGTTGAGGTCGGTGCTCCAGTACTGGTTGTTGAGCGCGGTGAACAGCAGCGGCGCGGTTTCGCCGCTGATGCGCGCAAGACCGAGAAGAATGCCGGTGAGGATGCCGGGCGCGGCCGAACGGTACAGCACCTGCATCGTCATCTTCCATTGCGGAACGCCGAGCGACAGCGCGGCTTCGCGCATCGTGCTCGGCACGAGCTGCAGCATTTCATCCGTGGTGCGTACGACGACCGGCAACACGATCAGCGCGAGCGCGAGCGCACCGGCGAACCCGGAGAAGTGCCCGCTGGTCCTGACCACGAGCGTGTAGACGAACAGGCCGAGCACGATCGACGGCGCCGACAAAAGAATGTCGTTGACGAAGCGGATCAGCTGGCCGATCGGATGTTTGCGCGCGTATTCGGCCAGGTACGTGCCTGCAGCGATGCCGATCGGCGCGCCGATCGCGATTGCGAGCAGCGACATGATTGCGCTGCCGAAGAATGCGTTGAGCAGGCCGCCGTCACTGCCTGGCGGCGGCGTCATCTGCGTGAACAACGCGCCGCTCATCGCGGCGACGCCGTTGCTGAATGCCGTCCACAGGATCCACACGAGCCAGAACAAGCCGAACAGCGTGGCGCCGAGCGAAAGCGCGAGCGCCAGCGCGTTCTTGATGCGGCGGCGTGTATACAAATTGTCCGAAATGGCGCTCACTGGACGCCTTCCTTGCGCGACAGCCGCATCAGCATGAACTTGGCGATCGCGAGCACGATGAACGTGACGACGAACAGCAGGAAGCCGAGCGCGATCAGCGAGGAGCGGTAGATTTCCGAATCGGCTTCGGTGAATTCGTTGGCCAGCGTTGCCGCGATCGAGTTGCCGGGCATCAGCAGCGACGCAGTAAGCTGGTGCGCGTTGCCGAGCACGAACGTCACCGCCATCGTTTCGCCGAGCGCGCGGCCCAGGCCGAGAAAGATGCCGCCGATGACGGCCGTGCGCGCGTACGGCAGGACGACGTCCCAGGCGACTTCCCACGTCGTGCTGCCGAGTGCGTAGGCCGATTCCTTCAGCCGCGTCGGCACGGTCAGGAATACATCGCGCATGACCGAGGAAATGAACGGGATCACCATGATTGCGAGCACGATGCCGGCAGTGAGCATGCCGATGCCGAGCGGCGGCCCGCTGAACAGCGCGCCGATCAACGGCCATTGGCCGAGGTGCGCGTTGAGCCACGGAATCACGTGCGCGGCCATGAACGGCACGAACACGAACAAGCCCCACATGCCGTAGATGATCGAGGGAATGCCGGCGAGCAGTTCGATGCCGGACGCAACCGGCCCGCGCAGCCAGCTCGGCGCGACTTCGGTCAGGAACAAGGCGATGCCGAAACTGACCGGCACGGCGATCAGCATCGCAATCAGCGCGGTGACGAGCGTACCGTAGATCGGCACGAGCGCGCCGAATTTGTGTTGCACGGCGTCCCATTCGGTGCTGGTCAAAAAGCTCCAGCCGAACGTCGTGAAAGCATCCTTGCCGCCCCACAGCATCGATGCGGCTGCGGCGATCAGCACGATCAGCACGAGCCAGCCGGCGCCGGCGAAAAGGCTGCGGAATACTCGATCGGCCATCGCGTCGCGGCGCGCGCGGGCGCCGAGGTCGATGCCCGGCCTCGTCAAGTCAGCCGTTGGCGCGTTACTCATGGCTGTCGCTTCCGCATGCATGACGGTTCGTTCAAAAAATCGCGCGCATCAGTGTCGATGCGCGCGGTAAATCCCGACGTTGGGGGAGGGGAAACGTCGGCACATCCGTGTGCCAGGAGTCCCGAAGAACTCCAGAAATTTTTCTCAGGATTTGAAATCGGATTTCCAGTACGCCTCGATCTGCTTGACCAGCGAATCCGGCAGGGCGACATAGTCCAGCGACTCGGCTTCCTTCTGGCCCTTCTCGAACGACCACTTGAAGAACTCGAACGCGGTCTTGGTATGCGCGGCGTCTTTCGGCGCCTTGTACATGATTGCCCAGGTCGTCGCGGTGATCGGCCACGCGGCATCGCCCGGGGCGTCGGTCATGATCAGGTTGAAATCCTTGGCGCTCTTCCAGTCGGCCGTGGCGGCCGCAGCCGAGAACGCGGCTTTTTCCGCCTTGACCCACTTGCCGGCGTGGTTCTGCATCTGCGCATAGGTCAACTTGTTCTGCAGCGCGTAGGCGTATTCGACGTAGCCGATCGAATCCTTGATCTGCTTGGCGTACGCGGCGACGCCTTCGTTGCCCTTGCCGCCGACGCCGGTCGGCCACTGCACGGACGTGCCCTCACCGACTTTTTCCTTCCACTCCGGACTGATCTTCGAAAGGTAATTCGTGAAGTTGAACGAGGTACCCGAGCCGTCGGAGCGATGCACGACCGTAATCAGCGTCTCCGGCAGTTTCATGCCAGGGTTCAGATCGGCGATGGCCTTGTCGTTCCACTTCTGCACTTTGCCGAGAAAGATGTTGGCGAGCAGTTCGCCGGTGAGCTTGAGCTCGCCCGCATTGACACCTTCGATGTTGACGACCGGCACGATGCCGCCGATCACGACCGGGAACTGGCCAAGGCCCGTGTCGCCGAGATCCTTCACGTCGAGCGGCTTGTCCGAGGCGCCGAAATCGACCGTCGCGGCCTTGATCTGCGCGATGCCACCGCCGGAACCGATCGACTGGTAGTTGACCTTGTTGCCGGTCTTTTCGCTGAACGCGGCCGACCACTTGGACAGCACCGGATAGACGAACGACGAGCCGGCGCCGGTGATGTCCGTGGCGTGGGCGCCCGCAGCGGCGAAAGTGAGCGCGGTGGCGGCGGCAAGCGCCGCCAGCGAGCTGCGTACGTGCTTGAGCATGGGATGACTCCTTGGCTGGATGGCGCGCAGCCTACAGAGCGAATTTGAAACTTTTATGACAGCGCGGCGCGATCCGTAACAAAACTGTAAACTTCGCCCCTCGCATCGCCCGACCAGAGGACGCCCATGTTTTCCCTGCAGACGATTTTCGGCAAAGGCGACAAGTTTTACAGCCTGCTCGAAGCCAGCGCCGATGCCGCACGCCAAAGCACGCGCGCGCTGATCGCCATGCTGAATCAGAAATCCTCGGCGCCCTCGCTCGAAGATTTCCGCCTCGCGCGCCGCCGCGAGAAGGAAGTCATGGCGCAGATCAGTCAGGCGCTGGTCAACACGTTTGTCACCGCGCTGGAACGCGAGGACATCGAGGCGCTGTCGGCGGCGCTGTACAAGATTCCAAAAACCGTCGAGAAATTTGCCGAACGCTACGCGCTGTTCTCCGCGCAGCTCATGGACGTCGACTACGCCTCGCGCGCGGCAATGCTCGAGAAGGCCGCCGGCGTGATCGTCGAGATGGTCGGGCAGTTGCGCCTCGGCATGAAGCTCGACGAAATGAAGGCGCTCAACGACCGCATGCAGGCGATCGAAAGCGAAGCGGATCGCCTGATTCTGGAACTGTACAAAGACCTGTTCGCGACCGAGCGCGACGCCTCGCGCCTGATCCTGCGCAAGGATCTGTTCGAATTGCTCGAGAAGGCCATCGATCGCTGCCGCGACGCCGGCAACGTGATCTATGCGATCGTGCTGAAGAACAGCTGAGGCGCGCCATGAGCCTGACGCTGGTTCTCGCCGTGCTCGTCGTGGCGCTGATATTCGAGTACATCAACGGTTTCCACGACACCGCCAATTCGATCGCGACCGTCGTCGCGACGAAGGCGCTCACTCCCGGCACTGCCGTGTTGCTGGCCGCCTGCACCAACCTGCTCGGCGCGATGTGGGGCACGGCGGTGGCGAAGACGATTTCCTCCGGTCTGATCGACGCGAACGTCGTGGCAATGACGCCGGAATTGCTGATCTGCGCGTTGCTCGGCGCGACGATCTGGGACCTGATCACCTGGTGGTGGGGTCTGCCGTCCAGCTCCTCGCACGCGCTCGTCGGCGGCTTGTGCGGCGCGGCGCTTGCGGCGGCCGGAGGCAACTGGCATGCGATCCTGTGGTCGGTGCCGGCCGAGCACTGGTGGCTCGGCAAGGGCCTGCTCAACAAGGTCATCCTGCCGATGGTGGTCTCGCCGGCGCTCGGCTTCACGCTCGGCTTCATTGTCATGGGCGTGCTGTTCGCGCTGCTGTCGTTCCTCGGTGGACTCGGCGGCCGCATCCAGCGTGGCACGCGTCCGCACATCATCAACGCCGTGTTCAAGAAAACGCAGATCGTCTCGTCGAGTTTCATGGGCCTGTCGCACGGCCTCAACGACGCGCAGAAGACGATGGGCATCATCGCGCTCGCGCTGGCCGGGGCGACAACCGCCGGCTCGCTCGATCATCTGCCGTGGTGGCTGTCGTTCCTGCGGGTGGAAGCTGACCCCGGCGGCCAATTTGCTATCGCCACGTGGATCAAGGCGACCTGCGCAGTCGTCATGGCCGCCGGCACAATGGCCGGCGGCTGGCGCATCATCCGCACGCTCGGTCACAAGATGGTGAAACTGCATCCAGTCAATGGCGTTGCTGCTGACACGGCGGCGTCTACCGTCATCATCACCGCCTCGATGCTCGGAATTCCGGTGTCGACGACCCACAACGTCTCGGCCGCAATCATGGGCGTGGGTACCGCCAAGCGCGCGAACGCGATAAAATGGACCGTGGTCGAGCGCATGGTCTGGGCGTGGATACTGACGCTGCCGATCGCCGGCGCGCTCGCGTATGTGCTGGCGAGCGCGATACGGACGTTCTTCTAGAACGCGTCGCCGCCGGCGGAAATCGCTTTTTCCAGGCGATCGCCGAGCGGACCGATTTCCTGGATCAGGCGCTTGAGTTCGTTGTCGCTGAGCAAGCCATACGGACGGTTCTCGCATAGATGCAGGTACGGCGAGCCGTCCAGATCGCTGACGGCGAGATAACCCACGCGCTGCTCCCAGTTGAAACGCAGGCAGCGTTTGGAATCCATGCCGGTCAGCGGGCCGATCGGTGTGGAGATGCGCAGGTATTTGCGCCCGTCTTCACCTTCGAGTTCCGCCAGGTACAGGCCCTGATGGCGCGCGCCGTTCTCCGTCTGCATGTCGAAACTGATCAGGTATGGATCGTTGATGCGCAATGTGTAGCGCGCCTGGATGTGCGAACGGACTTCCTCGAACGAATGCACGACGGCATCTCCTTGATCCTTGGCCGTATGCTAACGTGTTGCGCCGATGAAGTCAGCGAAACCGACGCCCGAACACGCGGCCATCCGGCGCGCCATCGCCGCGATTCCGCGCGGGCGCGTGGCCAGCTACGGGGAAATCGCCGCACGCGCGGGCCTGCCGCGGCGCGCGCGCCTGGTCGGACGTGTGCTCAGCGAAGCGGGCGCAGAGGCGAAGCTGCCGTGGCAGCGCGTGTTGCGTGCGGACGGACGCATCGCGTTTCCACCCGGCAGCAGAGGTTTCCGCGAGCAGCGCGCACGGCTGATCGAGGAAGGCGTGATCGTGCACAACGGCCGCGTGAACCTTGAGCGTTTTGGCTGGCAGCGCGATCTGGACGCGCAAATATGGGCTTTCGCCGATAGCGAGTCTTGAGCGGCGCGCTTGATCGAATCGGCAGCGGCCCGCATGATGCGGTTCAACGCATTACAAAAAGAACGCCATGCCGCATTTACCCCCGGTCACGCGCGCCCTGCTGATCGCCAATGTCCTGATTTTTCTGCTGCAAGTGCCCGGTGGCGACGCGATGCTTGCGAATTTCGCGCTGTGGCCGCTTGGGCCACACCATCTGATGCAACTCGAGACCGGTGCCGTGGTTCGCGTCGGTTTCGAACCGTGGCAGCTCGTCACCTACGCCTTCATGCACGGCGGCTTTCCGCATATCGCCTTCAACATGTTCGCATTGTGGATGTTCGGCGGACCGGTCGAGAACGCGCTGGGTGCGCGCCGCTACACTTTGTACTACTTCGTCTGCCTGCTCGGCGCCGCGTTCGCGCAATTGCTGACGATCCGCCTGTTTTCGCCCGACGATTTTTATCCCACTCTGGGCGCGTCCGGCGGCGTATTCGGCCTGCTGCTCGCGTTCGCCGCACTGTATCCGCAAGCGCGCGTGATTTTCTTTTTCGTGCCGGTTCCGGTGCCGGCGCGTATTGCCGTGGTCGGCTACATGATCCTCGAACTTGTGCTCGGCGTGACGGGCTCGCAGGCCAGCGTCGCGCATTTCGCGCACCTCGGCGGTGCGCTGGTGGGATTCCTGCTGATCTTGTACTGGCGTGCGCGCATGCGGCGTTAAGGATTATCGAAGCGCAAGAAAATCCGGACTTACCACGAGCCGCACCGCATCGAGCCGCAACATCGAACGCGGCAGCGTCGCACGCAGCGCGGTGAGTTCTGCGTCGACCGCTTCGATTTCCTGCGCGCTGATCGCCGGATTCACTCGCTGCAACGCGGCTAGCCGCGCCTGATCGGCGCCCAGTGCTCGTTCGGCGGCGGCCACGGCGCTGGCGATTTGCGCGTCGGCGAGCGATCGCGCGATTTCCTCACTGCGCTTGAGCATCGGCGGTACGAGCGCGGTCAGGTATTTGCGGTAACGCGTCAGATCGACTATGCGCTCTCCCGCGCGCGCAAGTGCGGGCGCGCTCGCACGCCAGTCCGCGCGGGCGGCGAGTTTGGTATCCACCACGCAGCGCAGCGGCGAAGGCGGCAGGAAACGATCCGCGTGCAGCGCGGGCAGGGCGACGGTTTCGAGCAGAAATACAGTTTCCAACAGCACGGTCTTCACTGGCAGTACGTCGTCGATCAGGAACGCCGCGTTGCCCTGTTCGCTGCCGAGCAGCAACTCGACGGCGCCGCTGACGAGCGGATGGTCCATGCGCAGCAGCGGCAGTTCCTCGCGCGCCAGCGCGCGAGCGCGATCAAACGTGATTTTCTGCGGGCCGTCCTTAAGGCCCGGGAACGCCTCGGTGCTCAGGTATTCCGGATCGAGCACGAAATCGCGCGCAGCCAGCTCATCGTGATGGACGCCGAACTGCTCGAACAGGCGCAGAGTGAAGCCGTCGGCGGAGACGTCGCCGTCGCTTTCGAGCAACGCATGGCGCAGGCCTTCCTCGCCGGCTTCGCGCTGATTCGCCAATTCGAGCAGACGATCGCGGCCATGCTGGATCAGCTCGGAGAGTTCGGCGTGCGTGCCGCGCGTTTCCGCGATCAGTGCATCGATCTCGGCATCGGGCTCCTCGGCGCCGTGCGCGTGTTCGACAGCGAGTTCGACGAGGCGCAGCGCGAACCGGTTGAACAACTCGCGGCCGTCGGCGGGGCTGCTGGCAAAGGCGTCGAGCCCATCGCGATACCAGCGCGCGAGCACGTGCTGCGCGGTGCCGGTAAACGCGCAGGCGTGGATCCGTATGTCGCTGCGCTGGCCGATGCGATCGAGTCGACCGATGCGCTGTTCGAGTAAATCCGGATCCAGCGGCAGATCCCACAGCACGAGGTTGTGCGCGAACTGGAAATTGCGGCCTTCCGCGCCGATTTCCGCGCACAGCAGCAAGCGTGCGCCGTCCTTCTCGGCGAAAAATGCGGCATTGCGGTCGCGCTGCACGAGATTCATCGCTTCATGAAAACGCGCGAGTTTCACGCCGCTGCGCGTGCGCAGCGTCTCTTCGAGCGCGAGCACCTTGGCCTGGCTGCGGCAGACCAGCAGGAATTTGTCCTGTGGCATGCGTTCGATCAGGTCGACAAGCCAGGCCAGACGTAGATCGTTGGCGTAGTCGAGCGCGAGCGCACTCGGCGGCTGCTGCACGTCGGAAAGGAATTCGACGAGCAGGTGCTGACGCCGGTCCTCGTCGAGCGCCGTGCCGTCGAGTTCGGAGAATTGCAGCACGCGCCGCGGGAATCCGCCGACCGCGGCGCGACGACTGCGGAACATCACGCGGCCGGTGCCGTGACGGTCGATCAACGCGTCGAGTACCGTGTTGGCGCCAGCGGCATCGGTCGAATCCAGATCGGCCACGCGTTCGCTCAAAGCTGGATCGTCGTGCAGGCGCGCGCGCAACTCGACGCGATCTGCCGGCTCGAGTCCGTGCGCCGTTTGCAACTTGTCCACGATGGAACTCAAGCGCGCATAGCCCTCGGCTTGTTGTTCGTATTGCGCCAATTCCGTGTAGCGCGCCGGATCGAGCAGGCGCAGGCGCGCAAAATGGCCGCTGCGGCCCAGCTGCTCCGGTGTGGCGCTGAGCAGGATCAGGCCCGGCACCGAGGCGGCGAAGCGCGCGGCCAGCACATATTCGGGGCTGGCTTGTTGCGGCGTCCAAGCCAGGTGATGCGCTTCGTCGATGATGACGAGATCCCAGCCGGCGGCAAGCGCCTGGTCTGCCCGCGGCGGCACATCGCGCAACCAGCCGATATCGGCAATCGCGAGTTGTTCGTCGTCGAACGGATTGTGGCCGACATTGGCCGACTCGATCGCCTCGCACCGTTCTTCGTCGTAGATCGCGAATGGCAGATTGAATCGGCGGCGCAATTCCACGTACCACTGGTGGATCAGCGTTTCCGGCAGCAGCACCAGCACGCGTGCGGCGCGCCCGCTGGCGAGCGCGCGCGCGAGGATCAGCCCGGCTTCGATGGTCTTGCCGAGTCCCACTTCGTCGGCGAGCAGCACGCGTGGCGGCCGGCGCGAGGCGGCGATCTGCGCGACGCGCAATTGATGCGGGATCAGGTCCACGCGCGCCGACATTACGCCCCACGCGGGCGTGCGTCGCGCCTGCGCGCGGCGGTTCAGTGCTTCGAGACGGAAATCGAACTGATCGTTGCGGTCGACACGCCCGGCCGTGAGGCGCGCGTCGGCTTTCGACACATTCTGCACGTCGTCGAGTTCGCCTTCCTGCAGTGTGTGGCCGCTGCCGAAGTAGCGCAGCACGTCGCCGTGACGCTCGACGCGTTCGATCGTGAACGCCCGGCCATTGCCGGCGATGCGTTCGCCGGCGCGGAATTCCGCGCGCGCCAGCGGCGCCGAATTCGCGGCGTAATGCCGCACCATGCCCGAAGCCGGGAACGCGAGCTGCACGGTGCGGCCGTCCACACGCAACACGGTGCCGAGGCCCAATTCCGGTTCGGTCGTGGAAATCCAGCGTTGTCCCGGCGCGAAAAGCATTTCGTATGGTACTTCGGCGCGGACTCCTTTAACAAAAATTCAACCGTGAGGGCGTTAGATAGCGCTGCAAGCACTGGCGAAGGCAAAACGCTCGCTGCGTTGCGTTGCCGCCGCCGTTCGCAACTGACAAGGAGGTAACAAGATGGGCAACGAAACGGGTAAACCGGACTTTTCCAACGTGCAAAGCGGCTCGTCGACGAGCGCCGCGCCAAAACAGTCCGCGCCGGATTTCTCCAACGTGCAGTCGGGCAGTTCGACGAAATCGGCGCCGTCGTCGGCGGAGCAGACCTATACGGTCGCCAGCGGCGATACGCTGTCGAAGATCGCCAAGAAGTTTTACGGCAATGCGAACGCGTGGAACACGATCTTCCAGGCCAACAAGGATCAGATCAAGAATCCGGACATGATCCATCCCGGCCAGGTGCTGAAGATTCCCGCGAAATAACCCACCAATGGAAGGAGCATTCAGATGATTTCGTTTCGCAATGGAAACCCGCTGACCATCGCCATGGCCGCCGCACTCGCGCTGGCCGCCTGCGGCAAGCAGGCGCCGCCGCCACCGCCACCGCCGCCACCGAGCGCGCCCGCACCCGCACCGGCGCCCCCGGCAACCGCTCCGGCGCCCACGCCAGCAGCGACGCCGGCCGCGGCGCCGGCCGGCACGACTTTCACTGCGGTCGAACTCGGCAACGGCGTCAATGCCAGCGGCAATGCGCTCAGTGGCGCGCCGACGACCACATTCGCTCCAAAAGACACCATCTACGCGTTGGTGACGACGAATGCCAGTTCGGCAAGTCCGTCCACGATCACCGCGCGTTGGACCTTCGGCGGCAGCACACTCGTCAACGAGAGCAAGCGCCAGGTTGCCGCGGCCGGAACTTCGGTCACTGAGTTCCATATCGCCAAGCCGGATGGCTGGCCGGTCGGCAAATACTCGGTCGCGATCAGCGTCGACGACAAGCCGGTGGGCAGCAAGGATTTCGAGGTGAAGTAGTCATTTGACGCAAGCAAGAAAAAAGGCGCGGAGTGATCCGCGCCTATTGCGGTCGAACCGCCTCGCGCGGGCTCATGTAGCATGAGAAGCTGCAGGGCAGATCCGCAGATTCGATGAAATCCACCACGACTCCTGAGCCGCTCCAGTCCGGCGTCCTCACCTCGGCAGCCGACCCGATGCTGAGCGATGCCATCGCGCAAACACTGCGCGCACCGGCGCAACAGCGGGCTCAGCTCTTCACCCGGCTCGTTGGCGAAATCGAAGCTTTCATGTCGGCGCATCCCGAGGAGCGCCCGTGGACATGCAAGGTGTATCAGGGCACGGATGGTTCGGCGATCTTCCGTGGCGGTGTCGGTCACTCGTTGGTCATCGACGTCGACGGCTGCCTCTGGCGCGCGCGCAGCTACGAGGACTTCGAAACTGCGTACGCCTTCAATGGCAAGACCTACGAGATCGACACGTTGACGCCGATCTATTCGCAGATGCGCGAGTACTGCCCACGATAAACGCGTCGAATTCCCGACACTGCGCCGCGGTTCATGGCTTGAAAAAAAAGGCGCGGAGCGATCCGCGCCTTTTTCGTCACCAGATTTTTACCTGCAGCTCGGGTGCGCGCACCATGGCATCGCCGGCCTTGCACGAAAACGCCTGCGCGAACGCCGCCATGTTCGAAGGCGCGGCGATGGCGCGGAACCGGTCGGGTGCGTGCACGTCGGTGTTGATGCGCAGCTTCAATTCTTCGGGACGGAATTGGCGATCCCACACGCGCGCGAAGCCGAAGAAGAAACGCTGGTCCTGCGTGTAGCCGTCGATGAGCTTTTTCGCTTCGGCCGGATTCTTCGCCAGCGCGACCTGCAGCGCGTCGTAAGCCGTGTTCAGGCCGCCGAGATCGGCGATGTTCTCGCCGAGCGTCTGCTTGCCATGCACGTGCAGGTCGTCGACGGCAATGTAATCGTCGAACTGCTTGACCAACTTGTCGGTGCGCGCTGTGAAGCGTTCGTGATCTTCTTGCGTCCACCAGTTCTTGAGGTTGCCCTGCGCATCGAACTGGCTACCCTTGTCGTCATAGCCATGCGTCATCTCATGGCCGATCACCGCGCCGATCGCGCCGTAGTTGACAGCGTCGTCGGCGTTGGCGTCGAAGAACGGCGGCTGCAGGATCGCCGCCGGGAACACGATCTCGTTTTTCAGCGGGTTGTAATAGGCATTGACGGTTTGCGGCGTGATGCCCCATTCCTTGCGATCGACCGGCTTGCCGATCTTGCCCATCCGCCACTCGTGGTTGAATTTCCAGGCCGCGCGCAGGTTGCCGAAGTAGCTGTCGCGCGTGACGGTCAGGCCGCTCCAGTCCCGCCATTTGTCCGGATAGCCGATTTTTGGCGAAAACGTGTCCCATTTCGCCAGCGCCTGCTTCTTGGTGTCCGCGCCCATCCAGTCGAGTTTCTCGATGCGCGCCTTCAACGCCGTGCGCAGGTTGTCGACGAGCTGTTGCGCGCGACCCTTGGCTTCGGGTGAGAAGTTCTGCGCGACGTAAAGCTGCCCGAGCGCCATGCCGAGTTCCTCATCGACGCTGTCGAGCACGCGTTTCCAGCGCGCCTTCTGCTCCTTCTGCCCGCGCAACGTTTGCGAATAGAACGCAAAGTGTTCGTCGGCGAACGCCTTGCTCAGGTAACGTTGCGCGGCGTTGACCAGATGAAAGCGCAAATAGGCACGCCATTGCTCGATCGGCGCCTGCGCGAGTTGCTCGTCGAGCGCGGCGAAGAACTTCGGCTGCGACAGCGAGAACGTCTTTTCGCCGCTCAGATTTTGTGTGGCGAAGAACTTCTCCCACGAAAAATGCGGCGTCGTCTTGCCGGCTTCGACGAAGTCGACCAGGTGATAGCGATTGTGCGGATCGCGCAATTCGACGATCGGCAGCGATGCTTCGGCAAGTTTGGTTTCCAGATCCATGACGGACTGTGCCTGTTTCGCCGCGTCCGCCTTCTTCACGCCGACGAGTTCCAGCGAGCGCCGCACGTGTGCGACATAGGCATCGCGAATGTCCTTCGACTTCGCATCTGTTTTGAAATAGTAGTCGCGCTCGGGCAGGCCGAGGCCGCCCTGTTCGGCATAGGCGATCATGCGCATCGAATCAGTGAAGTCCGGCTGCGCGGCGAAACCGAACAGGAACGGCATGCCTTGCGCTGCGTAGTCGCTGACGAAATTGGCGATTTCTTCCGGCGTCCTTAGGCCATCGATGCGCTTGAGATCGTCCTTGATCGGATCCAGGCCGGCTTTCTCGACGGCCGCTTCGTCCATGCCGGTCGCCCAGAAATCGCCGATCTTCTGCTCGATCGAGCCATTCGCATTGTTGGCCTTCGCCACGGTTTCCGCAATCGTGCGCTGTGCTTGCAGCGTGCGCTCGTCGAGCATCGTGAACGTGCCCCAGCTCGTGCGGTCCGGCGGGATCGGATGCGTCTTCATCCAGTTCGCGTTGACGAACCGGTAAAGGTCCTGGCAAGGCGTCGTGCTCTTGTCGAAGTTGGCTGCATTCAGCGCGTTGCCGGTGTCCGCGGCGGCGGCAATGCCGGACAGGCCGCACGCGGCAGCCAGGACGAGTGGTTTGAGCAGATGCGACATGATTGTCTCCGAATATCCCATTACCAAATTTCGACCAACGCGGGCGCGGCGCGGACCTGCGCGTCGCCGGGCTTGCAGGCGAACGCTTGGGCGAACGCAGGCACGTTGCCGAGCGCACCATTGACGCGGAATTTCGCTGGCGCGTGCTCATCGGCCTGGAGCTGCAACCGCAGCTGTGCCGGTCGCTGCGCCGTCCGCCAGGCTTGCGCGAAGGCGAGAAAGAACCGCTGATCGGCAGCAAGTCCGTCGATTTTTGCGTTGCTCTTGCCTTGCTCGGTCAACTTGAACGCGTCATAGGCGACGAGCAAGCCGCCCAAGTCGGCAATGTTCTCGCCGAGCGTCAGCTTGCCGTTGATGTGCAACTCCTCGGCCGGCGCATAGGCGTCGAACTGCTCGGCCAGTTTCGCGGTGCGCGTCTCGAACGCGGCGCGGTCGTCGTCGCTCCACCAATTAGCGAGATTGCCGTTCGCGTCGAACTGGCTGCCTTCGTCATCGAAAGCGTGCAGCAGTTCGTGGCCGATCACCGATCCGATACCGCCGTAATTGAGCGCGTCGTCGGCGGCGAAGTCGAAATACGGCGGCAGCAATTGCGCCGCCGGAAAAACAATCTCGTTGCCCGAAGGATTGTAATAGGCGTTGATCGTTTGCGGGGTCATGTCCCAGTCGTTGCGGTCGACCGCGCGGTCCATCTTGTCGAATTGACGCTGCGCCTCGAACGCGGCGGCGTTGCGCATGTTGACGAGATACGAGCCGCGCGAGACTTCCAGTTTCGCGTAGTCACGCCAGTGATCCGGATAGCCGATCTTGGCGACGAGCGTCTCCAGCTTTGCGTAGGCAGCGCGCTTGGTCGCCTCGCTCATCCAGGGCAGCGCGGCGATGCGCGCGCGCAGCGCCGTTTTCAGATTACCGACAAGGTCCAGCGCGCGTTGTTTTGCCTGCGGCGGGAATGTGCGTGCGACGTACGCTTCACCGAGCAATTCGCCGATGGCAAGGTCGGCGCTCGCGATAACGCGTTTCCAGCGCGGCAGCATCTGCCGAGCGCCCTGCAGAACGGCGCCGTGGAATGCGAAATCCGCGTCGACGAACGGCTTCGACAGATACGGTGCGCGGGCGTCGAGCAGGCGCCAGCGCAGCCACGCTTGCCAGTGCGAGACCGGCACTTCCGACAGGGCAAGGTCGAACGCAGCGAAGAAGTCGGGTTGCGCGAGCGAGAACTGTTCGATGTCGCCACGTCCTGCGAGTCGGAAAAACCCGCTCCAGGAGAACAGCGGCGTACGCTTATCCGCCTCGGCCAACGTGTGCAGGTGATACGAATTGAGCGGCTCGCGCAAGCTGACGCGGTCCAGCGATGCACGCGCGAGCCGCGTTTCCAGTTCCAGCACCCACGCGCTTTCGGTTTGCGCGTCCGCGTCGCCAAGCAGGCGCAACATGCGTGCGATGTGGGCACGATACTGTTGCAGCAAGCGCCGCGACCTGGCGTCATCGCGCAGGTAGTAGCCGCGATCCGGCAGACCGAGGCCGCCTTGGCCCGCATAGGCGATGGCGTGTTGCGCATTGCGCAAGTCGGGCTTGGCTTCGAGTTCGAACAGCACGGCCTCGCCGCGACGCTGCCAGGCCGCGATCAACGCACTGACATCCGCCGGCGTGCGCACGGCCGCGATCGCCGCAAGATCGTCTTGCAACGGTGTCGTTCCGGCGCGCTCGATGCCGGCCACATCCATCGCGGCAAAATAGAAATCGCCGATCCTCGTGCCGGCATGAGCCGCAGCGTCTTCGAGCACGCGTTTGAGAATCGCGCGATTGCGCTCGTTGATTTCGTCGTCGAGGCTCCACGCCGCATAGGCCGGCGGAATCGGATTGGACTTGAGCCAGCCGCCGTTGGCGTACTGGAAAAAATCCGTGCACGCGCGCGCGGCGGGATCGAAGTTGCGCGAGTCGAGGCCGCGCTCATTGGTGTGCGCGCCCGCCACGGTCAGTGCCGATTCCAGCGCGAGTGCGCACAGGCAATTACGCAGCATTACCGAACACCACGACCTGGTCGGCTCCAGCTTAGCCGTGACGTTGCAGGCGGCCACGTGTCAAAGGTCACTGCGCCGATCGGCAGCGTGACTCGTGGCGGCGCTCGCAAGCAGAAGACAGAAGGCCGGGCACGCGCACTTTGTGAGTCTCGCAATCCTCACGATATGCGCTGGGCCGGGTGCGCGCCGTCGGGCAGCGTGGCGGGACCGACGGCGCCGCCGGAGAGAATGAACGCCATCGCCTGATCCATCGTCCAATCGGTGGCAACGATTTTTTCCACCGGCACGATCTCGAGATAACCGCCGGTCGGATTCGGCGTGGTCGGCACGTACACGGCGGCGAGTTCCCGTCCGGAGCTGTCGGTGAACACACGCGTGACGAAACCGACCGATTTCAATTCCGGCGACGGAAAGTCGATCAGCACGACGCGCTGCGTGCCCGCCGGCTTCGTCGACAGCATCGTCATGAGTTTTTTCGAGCCGCCGTAAATCGTCTGTACCAGCGGAATACGCCCGATCAGATCTTCGAATGTGGTCAACAGGCGCTGGCCGAACACCCGGTCGGAGGCAAAACCAACGAGGTAAAACGCGAGCACGGTGCCGGCGAATGCAATGATCGACTGCAACCATTCCTGGCTCAACCACGCCGCCGCGCCGGGAAATGCGGCGCTCAAGCCCGTGAACAGGCCGACGACGACCGGTGCGCCGACGTGCGAGATGAACGTGAAGATGAACTTGAACACGACCCAGGTTAGCCACAACGGCACGAACGTGAGCAGGCCGGTGATCAGATAGCGCTTGACGTGCAGTGCTCGCATCAAAGTTGGTGGCCGTAAAGGTAGGGCATGATAGCTTGCGCCCGCGTCGGCTTGAAACCGGACCTGCATGCAGAACGAAGAAGTTGACCCGATTGCGCCAATCGAACGCGTGCGTCCGCTAGCGGAGGCCAGGCCCATCGTCGTGGCGCTGATCGGCCTGCCCGGCGCGGGGAAAAGCGTGGTCGCGCGTGCGCTGGAAGACCAGCTCGGCTTGCGCCGCGTCTGCCGCGACGCGATCCGTCAGGCGATGTTTCCGAAGTGCTCGTACAGTTTCGCCGAGAAACGCGCGGCATTTCGCAGCATGCTGGTCGCGCTGGAAGTCAATTGCATGCTCGGCATTTCGAGCGTGCTCGATGGCGTCACGTTTTCGCGGCGGCGCGATCTGCTGCGCGTGGACGCCGTGATCCGCCGCTACGGCTACACGCCGATACCGATCTTCCTCGATTGCCCGCCTGACGTCGCCCGCGCGCGTATCGCCGATGACGTGCGCAACAATCGCCATCTCGCGCGCGACCGCACGCCCGAGATCGTCACCGAAGTGCTGGTGCGCTTCGAAGCGCCGCCGCCGACGGCGCTGGTGATCGATGCGACGTTGCCCGCGCAGGAAGTGTGCCGGCAAGCGGTCGCGGCCGCGATCTCGATGCGCGACGCCGATACCGGCGTGTAATCAAGCCGTTCATTCGCGTTTTCGCCGCACGTAAATCTGCTTGCGCACGCGCGCGATCAATTCGCCCGCTTCGGTCTTGATCTGCGTGTCGCACCAGCGCAGGTATTTGTCGCCGTTTGCGGTCGCGGCGCGGATCTCGTCGAGCATCGCATCGTCGATGCGGATTTCAGCAATGACATCGCTGCGCCCCGGCGCGACGAACTCGATCTCGCCGGCCTTGTCCCAGACGATGTATTCGTGACGCAGCGCTTCCAGCGTCAGGATCATCCAGAACGGATCGACCATGGCGAACAGCGCGCCACCGAATTGCGTTTTGACGTAGTTGCGGTTGTACCAGCGCAGTTTCAGACGCACGCGCGCGTAGCGCCAGTCGTCGCCGATTTCCTCGACCAAGATGCCGGAGAACAGAAACGGCGGCCAGACGTTCATCACCCGGCGCAGTGCTGATGGTGTGGCACGCATTCGTCAGGGCGATTTCTTCAGGCGTGCGCCGCGAAAATAAGCGACCCGCAGTTCGTGGCCGCGCTGGCTTTTGCCGATATAGGTGAAGCCGCCCCATGGCCATACCGGCATACGCCACTTCTGGTCGAAGCGCTCGTTCTCGAGCTCGAGCAGCACGCCGATGCACGGAAAGTCGTGCATCCGCGCATACTCTTCGAGCACGCCTTGCGCCCGCTTGACCATGCGCACCGCGACCATCGTCGAGCGCCATTTTCGGCCAACGAAACAACGATAGTAGTACATCGGTTGGCCGAGGCGCGGCAGCGTCATTGCCGCTGCCGTGCATACTGCGGCGACTGCGCCGGATGCGTCGACCGCGTGCAGCACGACTTCGCGCAGGCGCTCCTGCGCGACGACCTCATTGGCGAGCGCACCTTCGCGGCGCCAGAAATCGAGCACGGCCATGCCGTCCTTCGGCGTGCCCTGCGGCCAGTGGCGGATGAATTCGAACGCCGGGGCGGCGGCGTTCACGCGGTTTTCCCGACCGCAGCGTCTGCCGCGATCGCCTGTGTGTAGCCGGTCGGGGCTGTGTCGGGTTTTTCCGGCGACGCCGGCGAGAAGCCGACTTCCTTGAGCGCCTTGTCGGGCAACGCGTACGAGGAGCCGAGCAGGTCGCCTTCGTGCACGATCTCCGGAAACATCACGCCGGGCACGGCCTGTACCGCGAAAATCTCCTGTACGCCGCCGGTGAATTTCAAAAACGCAATGGTCCTGCCGGTCGGCAGATGCACGGCCCAGACGCCGGACAGGCGATCGGCGTTATCGTCGGTGATCGGGATGTCGGTGAACGGTGTCGTCCCGCGCAGCTGCGACAGGCCGATGAATGCGACCGGACCGATGAAGTCCAGTCCGCGACAGAATCCCGGCACGCGCGCGACGTCGGTCTTGACGCCGGTTTTCGGATCGATCGCGCACAGTGAACCGCGACCGGATTCGAGCACCCACAGCCGATTATCGTACCAGCGCGGCGAATGCGGCATCGACAGCCCACGCGCGATCACGCGATTCGTGGTCACGTCGATCAGCATGCCGCCGTCGCGCTTGTTCGCGCGCCAGCCTTCGGGCGTATTGGTTTCGCCGAGCGCGGTCACGTAGCGTGGAATACCGTTGCGCATCGCCAGTCCGTTCAAATGACAGCGATCCTCCGGCGCATAGTGGCTGACGAACTTCGGCCGCCAGCGCGGCACGAAACTGGATTTCGTATCGAGCGTGCACAGACACGAGAACGCGGTATTGACGAACCAGATTGCGCCATCGGCATCCCAGGCCATCTCGTGGATGTCGATCGCGCCGGTGATATGGCCGCGCCGCGCCATGTACACGGCGTCGTGGCGCGGCGGATCGTGCAGGCGCCGCGCCACGTCCGGCATGTTGCGGAATTCGACGATCTCCATCAATGCGCCGAGCATCAGGCGCTGCCGATCCGCCGCCATGCCCATCGGGCGGTTGAAGGTGCGGAAATGCGTGTTGATCGAGTTGCCGTCCGGGCGCAGGATCACGAGCTTGCCGGCCTGATACGTGCTCACGAACAGGCAGCCGCCGAGCTCGCGCAAGAGGTCGGGGAAATTCGACGTGTGCACGCTGCCGAGCACCTGCTCGACAGTCTGCTCCCGAGGCGCCGCAACGGACGCGACGGGCTCTTCAGCGGACTCGCTCATGGCGGCATTGTGGCGCAATGCCGCGAAAACGGTCCAGCGACTAGAACAACAGCGACGCCATCTTGCGCCGATACGCGCCGACGAGTTCTTCGTCGTCGAGCACGCTGAATGCAGCAAGCAGGCGTTTCTTTGCCGCGCCATCATTCCAGTCGCGTTGCCGCTTGAGGATGTGCAGGAACTCATCCATGCCGGCCGCGGGTTGGCCGTCGATCAGCAGGCGCACTCCGAGCAGGTCGCGAGCGGCGTGATCGCCCGCGTCTTGCGCAAGGCGCGCGCGCAACGCGGCCACGTCGGGTGCGCCGGCAAGCGCGCGCGCGAAGTCGAGCTGGCCGCGCAGGCGTTTGGCTCTGGCGTCATGCTCCAGGTTCGCCGGCAACGTGTCGAGCAGTGTTGCCGCGGCATCGGCTTGCCCGGCTTGCATGTAGGCCAGCGCCAAATCGAGCTTCAGTTCCGGTTTGTCCGGCGCGGCGGCGATTTCCTGTTGCAGGCGCGCGATGGTCTGTTCCGGCGTTGCCGCGGCCGGCGCGAGTGGCTCGAAGGCTTCCTCATTGGCAGGCACGAGATGCCGCGCCAGGAATTCGCGTACCTGGCCTTCCGGCAACGCGCCCATGAAGCCGTCGATCATCTGGCCATCCTTGACCAGCACCACGGTCGGCAGGCTGCGGATGCCAAACGCGGCGGCGAGCTGCATCTGCGTGTCGGTATCGACTTTGGCCAGCTTCAGCGCGCCGTTGTAGCTGCCCACGATTTTTTCGAGGATCGGCCCGAGCGCTTTGCACGGCCCGCACCAGGCTGCCCAGAAATCTACGAGCACCGGCGTCGTCAGTGAAGCCTGGATGACGTCGGTTTCGAAATTGGCCTCGGTGGCGTCGAAAACATGCGGCGTGGCGGACATGGAAATTCCCAGGGAACAAAGTCGTGAAGTGTAGCCGCGACCCGCGACAATCAAGAACCGAGTTCAGTGCCCGTCATTCTTGTAGACCCGGCCTTCCTTCATCACGAAATTGACTTTTTGCATCAGCGTGATGTCGTCGAGCGGATTGCCGGGTACGGCGACGACATCCGCAAAGCGGCCGGCGCTGATGCTGCCGATATCGCCTTCGTGCTTGAGCAGCAGCGCGGCATGCGTGGTAGCGGCCTGCAGCACGAACATCGGCGGCATGCCGGCTTCGACCATGTACTGGAACTCTTTCGCGTTGAGCCCGTGCGGATAGACGCTGGCGTCGGTGCCGAACGCGATCTTCACGCCGGCCTTGTACGCGCGTCCCGCGGCGGCCTGGATGATCGGGCCGACTTTTTTGGCTTTCTCCGCGACTTGCGGCGGGTAGTAGCCGGGTTTGTTCGCCATCTCCTCGACGTACTTGCCGGCGATGATCGTCGGCACCAGCCAGGTACCGTGTTCCTTCATGAGTTTCATGTCCTCGTCGTCGATGAACGTGCCGTGCTCGATCGAATCCACGCCGCCGATTACCGCGCGCCGGATCGCCTCGGCGCCGTGCGCGTGCGCGGCCACGGTGAAACCGTAATCATGCGCGGCGGCGACGAGCGCCTTGATCTCCTCGAGCGTGAGCTGCGCGTTGTCCACGCTCGCGCTCTGATCGAGCACGCCGCCGGACGGCATGATCTTGATGAGGTCCACGCCATCCTTGTAATGCTGGCGCACGGCTTTCCACGCGTCTTGCGGCGAATTGATGATGCTGTCCTTCGGCCCCGGATCGCCGGCCAGATCATGGCGGTAACCGTCGGTGTGATCGGCATGGCCGCCGGTGGAACCGATCGCCGGACCCGCAGTGAAAATGCGCGGCCCGGGAATGACGCCGGAGTTGATCGCGTTGCGCAGGGCGACCGAGTCGTAATCGTTATCACCGACGTTGCGAACGGTCGTGAATCCGGCATCTAGCGTGCGCTGCGCATAGGCGACGCTGCGGATCGCATAGTCGGCCTCGTTCCAGTGGAAATCATCGATATAGCGCGTCGGACTGGTTTCGCCGGTGAGATGCACGTGGGAATCGATCAAGCCGGGCAGGCACGTCGCGTCGTGCAGATCGATCACCTTGGCTCCGGCGACATCGACGTGCCCGCCGCGCACTTCCTTGATGCGCGTGCCGGCAATGACGACCGTGGTTTCGCCAAGCAGCTTGCCGGCATCGACGTCGAGCAGGCGTGGACAGTGCAGGGCAATCGTCTGGGGTGGTTCAGCGGCCAGCGCGAGCGGACACGCGATCACGGCGGCAGCAAGCAGAATCGGGCGCATAGCGAATCCTCCGGTCAACCCTGCGATAGTACGGATATCGCGAACGTTCGCCTATGCCGAAAGACGGAGCTAGTTGCCGAAACCGTCCTTGAAGATGCCGTCGAACGGCGCGAGCCGCAGCACCACGATATCCGTACCGGCGGTCGCATCCTGCGCCGTGCCGACGACGATGAGGCGATCGTGCCACAGCGTTGCCGAAGTCACCGTATTGAGATTGTGAATCGTCGACGTCGAACCGACATCGTAGAACGCGTATCCGCCGCTGCCGAACGAAGTGTCCGGCGTGCTCGGGCTGGAATACCGCGCGACGCCGATGTCGTAGCTCTGGCTCGGCAGGTTCGTGTGATTCGGCCCCGAACCCACGAGCAAGACACGATGATCGTAGGGCTGGACGAGCACGCGCTTTACCGTGTCGATATCGCCACTGTACGGGCCGTTGATCTGGTCGTAGGCGAACTTGATGTTCGTGACGTTGCCGAACGCGTCCTGCGTGGTGAACGTCGCGTCGTCCCAGGACGTGTCGCTGGATTGTCCGCCGAGCACCAGTGTTTCGCGCGGCAGCAATGCAAGCGCGAAGCAGTAGTCGTCGTTGCTGCCGCCATAGTCCTTCATGAGCACCACGTTGTCGGAGCCGTTGAACGTGTTGTCGGAAAGAATCGCATCGGCGGTTGAGTTGTAAATGGCGTGCAGCAGCGCGCAGTTCAGATCACCGGCGCTGGATTTCGTCGTGCCCACGACGTAATAGCTGCCGTCGATGCCGAGTGCGAGGTCGTAGGCGATATCGATATTGGGCGAGGCGTGGCCGTTGAAAGACGCCGCGTGGTGCACTGTGGTCTGTGCGCCGCCATTGGCGGTAACGCGTGCCAGGTAGAAATCCACGGCGTTGGACGATTCGGTATAGGAGCCGGTTGCAACGATATTGCCGCTGTCATCGAGCACCAGGCGGTTGACCACTACGGCCTGGTCGCCGCTGCCCGGGGAGAGGAAGACCGAGCCACTGCTGCCGAATGTCAGGTCGGGGCTGCCGTTTGCGGTAAAGCGCCCGACAATCGATGGCGTCGGCGTGTAGCCGACGCCTGGGCCGCCGGCGATGATTGTGTCGTCGCTGCGCACGGCGACGCCGGTGTACTTGCAATTGCCCAAGCCGGCGTAGCCTGGTTGGAAGCCGTTAGCGCCGCCGAAACTGGTATCCAGACTGCCATTGCTGTTCAGCCGCAGCACAAAGCAGTCGGTGAGGCCCTGGTCGGTCCAGCCGGAGATGATGATCTTGCCGTTCGATTGCACGGCCACGTCGGTCGGCATCCAGGTGCCGTGATAGCCGCCGGCCTGCGGCAGTTGAACTTTGCCGCCGCTGCCAAACGTGGCATCCAAATCGCCATCTGTCGCTATTGCAATCAGCGGGGCGATGCAGGCGAGACAGCCGATGAGCACATAGCGCATAAGCGTTCTCCGCAACCGGATCGCGGCAGTTTGCGCGCGAGAACGTGAAGGAAACCTTGACGCAATTGGCAGCTGCGATGAGCGGTAGTTTGCGGATCGGATCAGCCGCTGCCAACCATGCCATTGCGGACCGCGAAGAGCGCGACCTGCGTGCGATCCTCCAGCCGCAGCTTGGCGAGGATCTGGCTGACATAGCCCTTGACCGTGCCTTCGGTCAGATGCAGGCGATTGGCGATCTGCTTGTTCGACAAGCCTTCGGCGACGAGCTTGAGTACGTCGTTTTCACGCGCGGTGAGCGTGTCGCGCGCGGCTTGCGGTTTGCGCAGCAGCTCCATGAGCTGGCGCTGCGCGGCCGGCGCCAGGAACGCGTCGCCGGAAGCCACGCTGCGTATCGCACTGACCAGATCGTGTTGCAGCGCGTCCTTGAGCAGGAAACCGATCGCGCCGGCATCGAGCGTGGCGCGGATCAGCGCATCTTCGCCGAAGCTCGTGAACACGAGCACGCGCAGTCCGGGCACGTGCTCGATAAGTCCGCTGATCGTTTGCGGCGCGGTCAGCCCCGGCATCTTCAGATCGACCAAGGCGACGTCCGGCGCCAGCGCGCCTGCCGCGGCGATCGCATCGGCGCCGTTGGCGAATTCGCCGACGACGGAAAAGTCCGCGTGCTCGTCCAGCACCGCTCGCACGCCTTCGCGCACTATCGCATGGTCGTCGACGAGAATGATGCGAATCGGTTGCAACTGCGATTCCGGTGATTGTGCGGATGCAGATATCATACGGCCACTGTGCGCGCATCCAAGGGCGCGCGCTACAGGCGCGGGAGGGGACACCCCACTAACTTTGGTCGGGTGCGATTTCGCGATCCGCGCGCGGCAGCCGCGCTTCGATCAGCGTGCCGCGTGGATTGTTCGAGCCGATACGAAACGTGCCGCGCAGCGTTTCAATGCGAGTGCGCATGCTGGAAAGGCCGATGCCCGGTCGGAAATCGGTGCCGAGGCCATTGCCGTCATCGCTTACGCGCAGCACGGCGTGCCCGCCGGTCACGGCCGCTTCGACGCGCACGCGCTTGGCCGCGGCGTGACGCAGGCTGTTCGACAACGCTTCCTGGCAGACGCGGTACAGCGCTTCCTCGTGCTCGAGTTTTTGCGGCACATACGCCGCGAAGCTCGATGCGATCGAGACGGTTTCCGGCACGACGTTGCCGAGCAGTTTGGCCAGTGCGCCGGGCAGCGCGTGCGTGCGCAGGTTCTCCAAGCCGACGAGCACGCGGCTCTTGCGCGAAACCGTGTGGTAATTTTCGGATGCCGCCGGTGCGAGCTGACGTAGCAGCATGCGCATCTCCGCGAATGCGGTCTGCGCGAGCTGATGCAGGCGCGCGGCGCGCTGCTCACCTTCGGTCGGATTGCGTTTCCACGTCGAGGCCAGCGTCTGGCTCAGCAGGTTGATTGAAGCGAGGATCTGCGTGACGTTGTCGTGCAGCTCGCGCGCGAGGCGGGCGCGTTCGTCGATCACGGCGCTGTTGCCGGAAAGCTGTTGTTCGCGTCGGCGCGCCTGGCCGATCGCCACCGCAGCGATGCCGGCGAGCAGTTCCGCGGTCGCGACGTCGCCGGGTTTGAAATGACGCGGCGGTTCCACGCTCAACGCGAAATAGCCGAGCAGGCCTTGCGCGGCGCGGATCGGCACGCCGAGCGACTCGTGCTCGCGCAGTTCCGCCACGACCGGCCGCGGCAGGTCGCCGTAGCGGCCGAGATAGCGTTGTCCGCTCGCCACGATATGGCCGGCCAGGCCTTCGCCGCGCGCGAAATGCGAGACGAACGACGCGGCCATCGCGTGTCGCGTGACGGCGGTGTGGATCGTGTCGCTCGCGGCGTCGTACAGGCCGATCGTACCTGTGTCGGCGTGCGTGAGCCGGCACGCGGCATCGAGCGTAAGGTCCAGCGCCTGCGGCAGGTCCGGCGCGGCCGCGAGTTGCGCGAGCAAATCCGCAAACGGAGCGAAGGCGTTGACCGGTAACACCGCGGACATAACGGCATTAGCGTAGCGCATCGCGGCCCGCCTCGCCGCTACTGTTAGAATGACGCATCAGCCATCTTCGCGTCAGCCCATGGAAGAAACCTACGATTTCAAGGCGGTGGAAGCCGCTGCCCAGCAGTTCTGGAAAGAGCGCAAGGCCTTCGAGGTCAAGGAGGACTCGTCGCGACCGAAGTTCTATTGCCTGTCGATGCTGCCGTACCCGAGCGGCGCGTTGCACATGGGTCACGTGCGCAATTACACGATCGGCGATGTGATCAGCCGCTATCAGCGCATGCTCGGCAAAAACGTGCTGCAGCCGATGGCCTGGGACGCGTTCGGTCTGCCGGCCGAGAATGCCGCGATCAAGAACAACACGGCGCCGGCCAAGTGGACGTACGCGAATATCGAGCACATGCGCGCGCAGCTGCAGACGATGGGCTATGCGATCGACTGGTCGCGCGAGTTCGCCACCTGTCGCCCGGAATATTACGTGCACGAGCAGCGCATGTTCGTACGCCTGTTCAAGCTGGGGCTCGCCTACCGCAAGAAGTCCGTCGTCAACTGGGACCCGGTCGACCAGACCGTATTGGCGAACGAGCAGGTGATCGACGGCCGCGGCTGGCGCACCGGTGCGGTTGTCGAGAAGCGCGAAATTCCGCAGTGGTTCCTCAGGATTACCGCGTACGCGGACGAACTGCTCAAGGGATTGGACAACTTGCCGGGTTGGCCCGACGCGGTCAAGACGATGCAGCGCAATTGGATCGGGCGCAGCGAAGGCCTGGAAATTCCGTTCGCGGTCGACGGCGAACGCGAACCCATCACGGTATTCACGACGCGCCCGGATACGCTGATGGGCGTGACGTTCCTGTCGATCGCAGCCGAACACCCGCTTGCGCTCAAGGCCGCATCTACAAATCCACAAATCCAGAAATTCATCGACGACTGCCGCCACGGCGGCGTCGCCGAAGCGGAACTCGAGACGCAGGAAAAGCGCGGCATCGAAACCGGGTTCCACGCGATCCATCCGGTCAGCGGCGACCGACTGCCGGTGTGGATCGCCAATTTCGTGCTGATGGGTTATGGCACCGGCGCCGTCATGGGCGTGCCCGCGCACGACGAACGCGACTGGGAATTCGCCACCAAGTACGACCTGCTGATCAAGATGGTGATCGTCAGCGACGCCGTGCGCGACGCGATCATCGAACTCGATCGCGACGCCGTCGACAACTCCGATCCGATGACCGCGGCGCTCGCCGGCGGGCGTGCGATCGACGTCTACGAACCGGCCGCCGCGGAAAGCGTGATCGCCGAATTCGAACGCGACATCATCGAGAAGGGCGCATTCACCGATTACGGCACTCTGGTCAATTCCGGCGAATACGACGGCCTCGATTATCAAGGCGCGTTCGAGGCGATGGCCGAGCGCTTCGCGCGCGAAGGCAAGGGCGCGCGCCGCGTGAATTGGCGCCTGCGCGATTGGGGCGTGTCGCGACAGCGCTATTGGGGCTGTCCGATTCCGATCATCTATTGCCCGAAATGCGATGCCGTGCCCGTGCCGGAAGACCAGCTGCCGGTGCTCTTGCCCGAGGACGTCAAGTTCATGGGCGTGCAATCGCCGATCAAGGCCGATCCGGAGTGGCGCAAATGCAAGTGTCCGCAATGCGGCGGGCCGGCCGAGCGCGAAACCGACACGTTCGACACCTTCATGGAGTCGAGCTGGTATTACGCGCGTTACACGAGCCCGGGTGCCGCCACGCAAATCGATGAACGCGCGGACTACTGGCTCCCGGTCGATCAGTACATCGGCGGTATAGAACACGCCATTCTGCACCTTTTATACTTCCGCTTTTATCACAAGCTGATGCGCGACGCCGGCCTGGTCAAGTCGGACGAGCCGGCGACGAACCTGCTGTGTCAGGGCATGGTGATCGCCGAAACGTTCTATCGCGAGGATGCGAACGGCCACCGCGACTGGATCAATCCGGCCGACGTGGAAATTCAGCGCGACGACCGCGCGCACGTCGTCGGTGCGCTGCTCAAGGCCGACGGCAAACCGGTAGCGATCGGCGGCATCGAGAAGATGTCCAAATCCAAGAACAACGGCGTCGATCCGCAAACGATGGTCGACAAGTTCGGCGCCGACACCGTGCGCCTGTTCTCGATGTTCGCGGCGCCGCCGGAGCACTCGCTGGAATGGCGTGAAGCGGGTGTGGAGGGCATGTCGCGTTTCCTGCGCCGACTGTGGCGTGACGTGCGCGCGCACGTGCAGTCGCCCGATCACCCTCACGTCGATCCGCAGGCTTTGAACACCGCGCAGAAAGCCATGCGCCGCCAGATTCACGAGACGATCGCGAAAGTGGCCGACGATTTCGGGCGGCGCCTTTCGTTCAACACCGCGATTGCCGCGGCGATGGAATTGCTCAATGCGCTGGCGAAATTCGACGACATGAGCGATCAGGGTCGCGCCGTGCGTCACGAAGCGTGCGAAACACTCGTGCTGCTGCTCAACCCGATCACTCCGCACATCTGCCACACCCTCTGGCAGGAGCTCGGCCACAGCGAAGCTTTGATCGACGCGCGCTTCCCGCCAGCCGATCCTGCGGCGCTGGTCAAAGACGCGATCACACTGGCCGTGCAGGTCAGCGGCAAGCTGCGCGGCACGATCGAAGTGGCCGTCGATGCACCGCGCGAACAGATCGAGCAGATCGCGTTGGCGAATCCGGACGTCGCCAAATATGTAAGCGGCGCAACTCCGAAGAAAATCGTCGTCGTCCCCGGCAAAATAGTGAATATCGTCCTATGAGCATGCAAACCGTTCGCTGTTTTGCCACGGCCGCCGCGGCGGCGCTCGCGCTGTCCGCCTGCGGCTTCCAGCTGCGCGGCGAGGCGCAGCTGTCCGCTGAGCTGCAGCATGTCCACGTGCAGATCGCCGATCAATTCAGTCCGCTCAAGCACGATCTGGAAGCCGCACTCGCGCGCTCCGGCGCGAAAGTCGAAGAAAATTCCGGCGATGGCATCGCCGAAATCAATCTGAGCAACGTGTCGCTGGCCCCGATCGTGCGCTCGGTCGGCGCGACCGCGTTCGTCAACGAGTTCAGCATGATCTATCACGTCGAGGTTTCGATCAGCGGCGCCGACGGCAAGTCGCTGCTGCCGCTGCAGACGATCGAGCATTCGCGCGAGTTCACGTTCGACCAGAGCCAGGCCATCGGCACCAACGTCGAACAGGACGAGATCAAGAAGGAAATGGAGCGCGACATGGTTGCCACTTTGATGCGCAAAGTGGAAGCAGCGAGCAAGAAATAACCCGTGTCGGCCACGCTCGCGCAATTCGAAAAACAGATCGCCGGCAGCGAACTGAAGCCGGTTTATCTGCTCGCGGGCGAAGAACACCTGCTCGTGCTCGAAGCCGCCGACGCGCTGCGCGCGCGCGCGCGGGCACTCGGCTATGCAGAGCGCGAGATCCTCGATGTCGATCAGCGCTTTGACTGGAACGCTCTCGCGCAGAGTGCCAGTGCGATGTCCCTGTTTGCGCAACGCAAGCTCATTGACCTGCGTTTGCCGGGCGGGCGGCCCGGCGTGGAAGGCTCCGCCGCGATCGTCGAATACTGCGAGCATGCTTCGCGCGACAATGTCCTGCTGATCACTTGCATGGAATGGAGCAACAAGCACGGAGGCGCGTGGTCCGCGGCCGCGGCGCGCGTCGGCCTGTTCGTCGAGGTCAAGACGATGTCGCTCGACGCACTGCGACGCTGGATCGGCGAGCGCATGGCCAGCCGCGGGCTGAAGCCCGATGCCGGTGCGATCGCGGCATTGGCCGAACGCGTCGAAGGCAATTCGCTCGCCGCCGCGCAGGAGATCGACAAGCTCGCACTGCTGCACGGCTCCGCGCCGCTGGATACCGACACGCTCGAACAGCTTGTCGCCGACAGCGCGCGCTATGACGTGTTCAAGCTCGTCGACGCGGCACTCACCGGCAATGCGGCACGCGCGTTGCGCGTCCTCGACGGGCTGCGCGCAGAAGGCGAACAGGTGCCCGGGCTCATGGGATTCGTGCTGTACCGCTTGCAGCAACTTGCCGCGGGCGACCCCGTGCGCTGGCGCAGGCATCTCGTGCAGGCGGCGCGCATCGATCGCGTTTCCAAAGGCCGCGAGATCGGCGCCGACGGCAAGGCCATCGGCGACGCCTGGCGCGAACTCGAGCGCCTGCTCGTTGCGATCGCGCAGCCGCGTTCGGATTTCGCCAACGCGAGCTGATTGGGCGTGCCAGCGATCGCCATCCTCGGTGGCACGTTCGATCCGGTGCACATCGGCCATCTGCGCGTGGCCTGCGAAGCCGCCGAAGCGTTGAACGCGCAAGTGCGCCTGATGCCGGCGCAAGTGCCGCCGCATCGTCCCGCACCGGTGGCGAGTGCCGCCCAGCGCGTGCGGATGCTGCAACTTGCACTGGCCGGGCAGATGCGCCTGACACTCGACACGCGCGAGCTCGAGCGCCCCGGTCCTTCGTATACTTTTGATACTTTGCGCAGTCTGCGCCTGGAATTCGGCGACTCGCGTCCGCTGCTCCTGCTGCTCGGCGCCGATGCGTTCGCCGGACTGCCGGCCTGGCATCGCTGGCGCGAATTGTTCGAGCTCGCCCACGTCGTCGTGCTGACGCGACCGGGTCACGCCGCCGCATTGCCGCCGGACCTTTCCGAAGTCATCGCTTCACGCCGAACCGACGCAGTGCAGACGTTGGGCGAAATCCCGGCCGGCCACGTATTCGAACTTGCCGTGACGCCATTGGAAATCTCCGCCAGCCAGATTCGTGCACTGCTGGCGCAGGGACGCGATCCGCGCTGGCTGGTGCCGGAGGCGTTGCTGGCGGATCCGCAGACGCTCGCGGCGTATCGACGTTGACGGTGCGCACGCTGGCCGACTGGCTCGACTATCAACAGCGCGTGCATCCGCGTGCGATCGAACTCGGACTCGAGCGCGTTCGCCACGTGTGGCAGCGCCTGGGTTCGCCGGCGCCGGCGCCGGTCGTCATCACGGTCGGTGGGACCAACGGCAAGGGTTCGACGGTCGCATTTCTCGAAGCGATGCTGGCCGCGGCCGGCAAGCGCGTCGGCACGTACACGTCGCCGCACTTGCTGCGCTACAACGAGCGTGTGCGCGTGCTCGGCGCGGAGGCGAGCGATGCCGCGCTCGTCGGCGCTTTCGAACGCATCGAATCCGCGCGCGCGGAAATTCCGCTGACGTATTTCGAATTCGGCACGCTCGCTGCGGTGTGGATTTTTGCGCAAAGCGGACTGGACGCCGCGATCCTCGAAGTCGGTCTCGGCGGGCGCCTGGATGCCGTCAACATCATCGATGCGGATGCCGCGATCGTCACCACGGTCGATCTGGATCATCAGGACTGGCTCGGAAACGATGTCGACGGCATCGGCCGCGAAAAAGCCGGGATCATGCGTGCCGGCAGGCCGGCCATCGTCGGTACGCGCGAACCGCCTGCGGGACTGCTCGACGAAGCCGCGCGCATCGGCGCAAATCTCGTGCGTGCTGGTCGCGATTTCCATGTCGAGAAGCGCACGAACGGCTGGCGATGGCACAACGGCGGCCACGCATTGGATCTACCGCCGCCAGCGCTGGAGGCGCCGAGCCAGATCGATAACGCCGCCAGCGCGATTGCGGCGCTGCATGCGTTGCGTGAGCGCATCGAGTGGTCCGCGCAGGCCCTCGCGAACGGCGTGCGCGACGCGCATGTCCCCGCGCGTCTGCAGCGGCTGCGCAAGCGCGGAGCCGCCGAACTTGTCATCGACGTCGCGCACAATCCGCAGGCGGCGCGAACGTTGGCGCAGTGGCTCGCGCAGAATCCGGCCCGCACCGTGGCAATTTTTGGCGCGCTCGGCGACAAGGACGTCGGCGGCATCGTCGCGCCGTTGTCCGCGCACGTGGGCGCGTGGCGGCTTGGCGGCTTGGCGGGTGCAACCCCGCGCGGGTTGACCGCTGCGGATTTGCACGCGCGCATGAGGAATACGGCGCACGTCGAGGAACACGCGACTATCGACGCCGCGCTGGATGCGGCCGCCGGCACGGCGGCCAGCGGGGATCGCATCCTCGCGTTTGGGTCATTCTTCGTCGCCGCGGCGGCGCTGGAGTGGGCGCGGCGCAACGGTTATTTCACGGCGTAGCCGCTTTCCGGCAGGTATAATTGGCACAGCTCCCGCCGGAAACCGCCGATGGACTCCGCCCTCAAGCAACGCCTGCTCGGCGCCGCCGTGCTGATCGCGCTGGCGATCATCTTCGTGCCGATGTTCCTGAGCAATACGCCGCAGCAAACGGAAAACACCACGCTGAATCTGGACATTCCGAAAGCGCCGGAGCGCAAGTTCGAAACGCGCACGTTGCCGGTCGTGGATACGGCGGCAACGCCCGCCGCCGCGGCCGATCCGAACAAGGTGACGACGGTCGATACCAAGGCGCCGCCGAAAGTCGACCTGCAGCCGGACGCGGCTCCGGCGCCGAGTCCGGTCGCGACACCCGCGCCGAAGCCGCCCGTTGCGGAAACCAGACCTGCACCGGTCGCCCCGCCGCCGGTGCCGGCTGCCGCCGTGGCTGCCGAAGGCCGCTTTGCCGTGAACCTGGGCGTCTACGCCGATCACGGCCACGCCGATGCGCTGGTCGCGAAGCTGAAGAAGTCCGGTTACGCGGCCTACAACGAAGCCACCGAATATCAAGGCAAGCCGGCGTTGCGCGTGCGCGTGGGCCCGTTTGCGGATCGCGCCGCGGCCGAAGGCGCGCGTCTGAAGATCAAGCAGTTGGAACCCAAAGTGCCCAGCAGCGTCGTTGAATCCAGCGCGCAACCGACGGCGGACGCGCCTGCGACGGCGATTGCCGCCAATCGCGCCGGCGGCTGGGCGGTACAGGTCGGCGCGTTCAAGTCGGAAGCCGAGGCGAACAAGCTGCGCGATCGCCTGCGCGCCGGTGGCGTGGCGAGTTTCGTCGAGCGCAACGGCGCCGGCGACGAGACACTGTGGAAGGTGCGCGCCGGCCCGTACGCCGATCGCAACGGAGCCGACGGCGCGCGTACGAGCATCGACGAGAAGTTCAAGGTCAAAGGTCTGGTGGTGACGCAACCGTGACATGAACTGGGCCGACTACTGCATTATCGCCGCGCTCGGCCTGTCCGTACTGATGGGCCTGTGGCGCGGCTTCATCGGCGAGGTGCTGGCGCTGGCGTGTTGGGCGCTCGCGTTCTGGGTGGCGTGGAAATTCGGCGATCGCCTGGCAGCGAGCCTCAGCGCGGTCGAGGAACCGTCGGTGCGCCTGCTGCTCGGCTACGCGATCTGTTTCATCGCGGTGCTGATCGCCGGCGCGATCGTGAGTTTCCTCATGCGCAAGCTGATCGCCGGCAGCGGGTTGTCGGGCAGCGATCGCATGCTCGGCATGGTCTTCGGCTTGGCGCGTGGACTGGCGCTCGTGACGTTGACCATCCTGCTCCTCGGTTTCACGCCGTTGCCGCGCGATCCGTGGTGGCATCGCTCGCAGCTCGTGCCGGCATTCGAAGGTTATGCAACCTGGCTGTCGGCGCGCTTGCCGCCCGAAGTGACCAAGCACCTTGATTTACGCGGTATGTTGCCGCAGATTCCGGCTGCGCCTTCGCGGCCTCCCGAACCGGTCAAAAAGACCGCGGGCTGACATCGAGCAAACCATGTGCGGAATCATCGGCATCGTCGGAAAATCTGAAGTTGCCGCGTCGTTGTACGACGCGCTGACCGTGCTGCAGCACCGCGGCCAGGATGCCGCGGGCATCGCCACGGTCGACGGCGAGCGCTTGCGCCTGCACAAGGGCGGCGGGCTCGTGCGCGACGTGTTCAGTCCCGAAAACATGCAGAAGCTGCACGGCAACGTCGGCATCGGCCATTGCCGTTATCCGACCGCCGGGTCGGAAAGCTCGACAGAAGCCCAGCCGTTTTACGTCAATTCACCCTATGGCATCGCACTCGCGCACAACGGCAATCTGGTCAATACCGATTCGTTGCGCCGCGAGATGTACGAGGGCGATCGCCGTCACATCAACACCGATTCCGATTCGGAAATCCTGCTCAATATTTTCGCGCACGAGTTGCAGATCCAGGAGCGCCACGCGCTGACGCCGGATCACATCTTCAAAGCCGTCGCCGGCGTGCACGCGCGTGCGCGCGGCGGTTACGCGATCGCCTCGCTGCTGCTCGGCTACGGCATCGTCGCGTTCCGCGACCCGTACGGCATCCGCCCGCTCGTGCTCGGCGAGCGCGATACGGAAAGCGGCAAGGAATACGCGGTTGCTTCCGAATCGGTCGCTTTCGACATCCTCGGTTTCAAGCGCGTACGCGACATCGAACCCGGCGAGGCCGTGCTGCTCACGCTCGACGGCAAGCTGTTCAGCCGCCATTGCGCCGAAGGTTATCCGCACGCGCCGTGCATTTTTGAATATGTATACCTGGCGCGTCCGGACTCGATGATCGAGGACGTTTCCGTGTACAAGGCGCGCCTGCGCATGGGCGAACGCCTCGCGGCGAAAATCCAGCGCGTGCGCCCGGACCACGACATCGACAGCGTGATTCCGATTCCGGATACCTCGCGCACGGCGGCCAGTTCGCTCGCGCAGGTGCTTGGCCTGCCGATGCGCGAAGGGTTCGTCAAGAATCGTTACATCGGCCGCACGTTCATCATGCCGGGCCAGAGCGAGCGCGTGAAATCGGTGCGGCGCAAGCTCAATGCGATCGAACTGGAGTTTCGCAAGAAGGTCGTGCTGCTGGTGGATGATTCGATCGTGCGCGGCACGACCTCGAAGCAGATCATCCAGATGGCGCGCGATGCCGGCGCGAAAAAAGTATACTTCGCCTCGGCGGCGCCGCCGGTGCGTTTCCCGAACGTCTACGGCATCGACATGCCGGCGCCGAACGAACTCGTCGCCCACGATCGCACCGAGCAGCAGGTTCAGGAGCTGATCGGCGCCGACTGGCTCGTGTACCAGGATCTGAGCGACCTGGAAGCCGCTGTCGCCGACGGCAATGAGAAGCTCACGCGTTTCGATACGTCGTGCTTCTCGGGCGAATACGTAACGGGTGTCGAACCCACCTATCTGAGCGAACTCGAATTCGCGCGTTCCGACAAGGCCAAGGCGCAGCGGCGGCAGGCCTCCTGAGCTTATTTCCATCGCCTTCATCTGGCAGAATGGCGCAGCAGGGTGAAGCGGAGAAAGGCTTGAACGTACACGGCACTGAAGGCGCCTGCTTGTTCGCGCGTGCGCGCGAGTGCCTGCAACTGACCGACCCGGCGCGCAAAGTGGCGGCGACGGCGCAAGCCGCCGCGCGTTTCGCCGCTGGCGACTTCGCGACGGATGCGAACGCCGTGCCGCCGCTCCCGATCGCGGCGCCGGGACGCCCAGCGCGGCCGAATCTGGTTGCGCCGCGCAACCTGCCCGCACGCGGGCTCGGCACGCCGGAAGGCCGCGTCGCGCTGATCCACGCGGTCGCCCACATCGAATTCAATGCGATCAATCTGGCCTGGGACGCGGTGTACCGTTTCCGCGGCATGCCGGCTGAGTACTACCGCGACTGGATCGGCGTCGCCGCCGATGAGGCGCGGCATTTCACCCTGCTGCAGGCACGCCTGACCGAGCTCGGCCACGCGTACGGCGATTTCGAAGCCCACGACGGCCTCTGGGAAATGGCCGTAAAGACATCTGATTCTTGCCTGGCACGCATGGCGCTGGTGCCGCGCGTGCTCGAAGCGCGCGGGCTCGACGTCACGCCGGGCATGATCGAGCGCCTGCGTGCAGTCGGCGATCACGCGACCGTGGCGATTCTCGAACTGATCCTGCGCGAGGAAGTCGCGCACGTCGCCGCCGGTTCGCGCTGGTTCGCCTGGTGCTGCGCACGTGAACAACTCGATCCGGACGCAACCTTTGCGCAACTGATCGCGCAGCATATGCGCGGTGCCGTCAAGGGCCCGTTCAACATGAGTGCGCGTCTGGCCGCCGGCTTCAGCGCGAACGAGCTTGCACGTTTGCAGGCCGCAGCGTGATTCGGGCGTTGGTTTGTGCCGTCGCAATCGTGGTTCTGTGCCTGTGTGCCTTGGGCTGGATCCTGGGACTTAATTGGCGCATGCCATGGGTGCCGGGCAGCCGCGTCGATCTGCCGGCGCGAGATTTCCAGGTGGTTACCGGCACGGGCGAATTGCAGGCAAGTGCCCTTCGAATTGCCGCGGCCGGCGACGATGGCAGTACGTTGCAGACGGTGCGCATCGGAATTCGCGCCGAGGATTTTCCGATACTGCGCTACCGGTTCGACGATTTTCCGCGAACGCTGGAACTGTCGCTGATTTTTCGCCGCGACGACGCCCCCGCCGAAGTGCAGGCGTTCACCGTGCCGTGGCCTGGCGACGGCGAACGCACAATCGACTTGCGCGCACTGCCGGCGTGGCACGGCCAAATCATCGAGCTGGGTTTTGCCCAATTCGCCACCGGACAACTGGTGCCCGCCAGTGTCGCGTTCGCGCCGTTTGTTCTGGATCGCGTCGAACTCTCTTCGCTGTCGTGGTCCGGTGTGCTTGGAGCGTTGCGCACGGACTGGTTCGGCTACACGCCGTGGGCGCTCGCAGCCGTGAACAACCTCGGCCGAGGTTCGGCACTGCCGCCGGTGGCGGCAGTGCCGGGCGCGTTATTGCTTGCGCTCGGCGTCGTGGCGCTCGCAACACGGCGGCGACGACGGCATCTCCGGCGTGCGGTGATGGTCGCGATCGTCGCAGCGTGGCTGGTTTTGGACGTGTTCTGGCTGCAGGACCTCACGGCCAAGCATGCGCTCACTGACGCGCTGTATGCGCGCAAATCGTGGGAGGAGCGCGAACGGCTTGCGCCTGCCGAAGATCTGACCTTCATCGCCGAGCAGACACGCAACTGGCTCGCGCTCGAGCACGTATCTTCGCGCATTCTTGTCGCCGCGGACACGTCGCACAATTTTTTTCGCGTGATTTATCTGCTGTTGCCGCACAACGCCGCCGCGTTGTTCGACATCGGCGACGCGCCGGTGCCTGCCGATACATTGATCTTGCTATTCGGCAACAACAAGCAGTGGATGTACGACGCCGAGCGCAGTGCGATATTCGGCCGCGGCCGCGTCTATCCGGTCGAACCGGTGTACGGCAGCGGCGGAGCGCAGGTCTACCGGACCAAGAGCGCGGCGCCATGATGTCTCGCCGCGCGCGCCGATTTCCTGCCCGGCGCGTGGCCTGCGCCGCGATTTTTGTTGCCATTGCCGTCGTGATCCTCGGCCTCTCGGCGCATTTGCGCTGGAATACGCCGCTCTGGTCGCGCGACCGATTGAGCATGCCGGCCCACGATTTTCGCGTGGTGATGGGCGCGGGCGCCGAAGATGGCGACTCGTTGCGTGTCGGCGCGATCGGCAACGATGGCAATGGCTTGCAGATGCACGCGCTTGACCGTCTGCATGCCGACGACTGGCCGATTCTGCATTATCGTTTCGAGGGCTTTCCGCGCACACTGGAGCTCTCGCTGGTTTTTCGCCGCGCCGACACTCCGCAAGATGTCCAGGCGATCTCCGTGCCCTGGCCCGGCGATGGCTGGCACAGCGTAGATCTGCGCGGCATTCCGGAATGGCACGGCGAAATCGTCGAGATCGGCTTTGCCGAATTCGCCACCGGCCAGCTGGTGCCGCCAAGCGTGGGATTCCGGCCCTTTCGCTTCGATAGCGCAGAATTGTCTGCGTTGTCGTGGTGCGGCGGTCTGGCCACGCTGCGCGAGGCCTGGTTCAGCTATCGGCCGTGGGCATTCATGTCGATCAGTGCCCTGGTGCCCGATCGCGGTACGTCCGGCACCAGCTCGCCGTTGCTCGCGCTCGTGGCCATCATCGTATTTGGCGTGCTTGCCATCGCGTTGACGATGCGCTGGTCGCGCGCGCACGCGCTCGGTTACGTCGCCGTCGCCGGCGCATCGCTGTGGCTGATGCTGGACATGCGCTGGCTCGGCGACTTGTGGGCGCGTCACGGGCTGACCGAGCGCGTCTATGCCGGACGGCCGTGGCGGGAACGCGAGCGCTTGCAGCCCGACGAAAACGTCGCTGCCGCGGCGGAGCAGGTACGAAATTGGCTCGGCAGCAATGCGCCTGCGTCACGTGTGCTCATCGAGTCGGATTCGGACTACGTCTATCTGCGGTTGGCCTACCTCCTGTTGCCGCGCAATGTTGGCCTGCTCTATCACCTCGGCGGCAGCTCGCCGCCGGAAGGCGGTCTGGTCCTGCTGTACGACAGCACACGCTGGGCTTACGATGCCGCGCGCGGCGAGCTCAGCAACGGCACAAACGCGTATCCTGTGGATCCGGTATTCGAAAGCGCGGATGCGCACTTGTATCGCGTCAAGGGAACTCGATGAATTTCTCTCTCATGGCAGCATGGATACTGCCGTTGCTCACGGGCACTTGCGTGTGGCTGGCCTGCAACCCGTCGCGTGCGCCGGGCTGGCGCGCCGCGGCGCTCGGCCACGGTTGTGTGTTCGGGATGCTGCTCGCCGCCGCTGCGACCGCGCTGTGCGCGCGCACGGAGACGACGCACGCCTGGCTGCGCGCGTCGCCCGTGCTCGTCGCGCTGGCGCTCGTGTGCGGCATTCTCGCCTGGCGCAGCCTGCGGGCGATGCCCGCGCCGCGCGCGGACATTCCAGCGCGCGCGAACACGTGGCTCAACGGGCTATTGGCGCTGGCGCTGATTTCGCTGCTCTGGCGTGGCGGCATCGCGCTGCGTGAAATCCTGCTGCGGCCGACGTACCCGTGGGATGCATGGGACGCCTGGGCGGTCAAATCCAAGACGTGGGTGCTGCTCGGCCACTACGTTCCGTTCGTGTCGATGCAGGAATGGCTCGCGCATCCGGCGCAGGAATTGTATACATCGCTCGGCTGGGCCTACCCGTCGACGCTGCCGTGGATCCAGGTCTGGTTCGCGAGCGCCGCGGGTGGCTGGATCGAGCCGATGGTCAACCTGCCATGGTTTGCGCTGTGGCTGGGGCTGCTCGCCGGCCACTATGGTCAATGGCGTGCACTCGGTCTGTCGCGTCGGCAGGCCTTGGTCGGCGTGTACGCACTTGGCTCGCTGCCGTTGATCACCGTGCACGTGGCATTGGCCGGGTACGCCGACTTGTGGGTCGCGACATTGTTCGGTTTTGCGGTTCTGGCTTGGCTGCGCTGGATGCAGACGCGCGCGAAGCAGCACCTGCTGATCGCGTTCGTCTGCGCGCTGCTTCTGCCATTGCTGAAATTGGAAGGCGCAATCTGGCTGCTGCTGCTCGCTTCCGTGATGGTGTATGGATTGCTGCGGCGACGCTGGCGCCGCCGCGCGGCCTGGGTGCTGCTTGGCGTATTCGTTATCGTGATGGTGTTCGGGCGGTTGAAGATACCGGTTCCGGGCTTGGGCTGGGTCGAGCTCGCGCGCAACGCGATCGACATTCCCGGCTTCGGCAGGCTGGCGATTTCCTGGCATGGCATAGCGCTTTCCGGGATATTGAACAGCCTGTTCGTGCAGCCCAACTGGCACCTGCTGTGGTGGCTTGCGCCGCTCATCGTCGTGTGGCGCTGGCGCACGTTGTTCGCCGATCAGGCGCTGCGCCGCGTCGGTGCGGTGCTGCTTGCCGCGTTCGGCGCGCTGATATTTCTGTTCGTATTCACCGACGCGGCGAGCTGGGCGGAACACTACACCGCGGTGAACCGGCTGCTCATGCACATGGTCCCGGCGCTGGTCACGTTCCTGTTGTTGCTATTACGCGAAGTCAACTGGCGTGAAGTACTTCGCGATACACCTGCGCGGTTCGCTGCGCGTTCTTATCCAGCGTGAACTCTTCGCGCCAGCGCTGCTGACCTTGTTGGCCGAGCCGCGCGCGCAGCTCGACATCGGCGTCGAGCCGGCGCAGCGCTTGCGCCAGCGCCAGCGGATCGCGCGGTGGAACGAGCAGACCCGTTTCTCCATCGCGCACGACGTGGAGCACACCGGATCCCGGAATGTCGCTGGCAATCACCGGAACGCCGGCGCGCATTGCCTCGAGCAATACGATGCCGAAGGCCTCGGCGCGCTCAATGGATGGCAGGCAAAACACTTGGGCCTGCGCATACGCCTGCGCCAAGGCAGCATCGTCGACGTGGCCTGCAAAGCGCACGCGATCGGCGATTCCGAGCCGCTTGGCCAGTCCGCGCAACGCGGATTCGCACTCGCCGCTGCCGATCAACAACAGCTGCGCTTGCGGCGCGTCCGCGAGTGCATGCAACAGTACGTCGAAACCTTTGTAGTAGCTCAGGCGCCCGACCGCCAGCACCCGCAAGCCTGTGCCCGGCCATAACGATGGCGTGCCGGGCGACACCGGCGGCTCGCCCGGTCCGATCCCCAAAGGAATTACTCGAACTTTTTCGCGCCAAGGCGCCAGTGCGGCGCTCGCATCCAGATACTGCTGCGAAGTGGCGATGACGGCGTGCGCGCGCCGCAGCAGCGCTTGTTCCCACGGCCGATAAACGCGATACGCCCAGCGCAACAGGCGATGTTTGCTGTCGAGCGGAATATCCGAATGCCAATGCACGACCCAGGGCAGCTTGCGTGCCGCCGGCGACAGCAGCGCCCAGAAAGCCGATGTGTTCGGCACGTGCAAATGCAGCAGGTCCGGCTCGAACGTACGCAAGCTGCGCGCGAGCAGCAGCGGGAAGGCCGGACTCACCGGCGCGTACAACAACTGCCCATGGCAGGCCGCGAGCGTGACTTGCACCCCGTCCGCCTGCAGCGTGCACGAACGGTGCGTGCCGGGCGCAGCATGCGCCAGCATGGCGACGTCAGTGGTAGCGTGCGTGGCCAGAGACGCAGTCAGCGCCGCGCTGCTGCGCTCGATGCCTCCCGGATACGGTGGAAAAAACTTGCCGATGTGCAGGACGCGCATGCGCGCGTCAGGCGTCGCCAGATTTCGGCAGCGGTATCACCTGGGCCGTCTTCGGTCGCGCAGCCGCTGCCTCCGATGCGCCGCCGCGTTTTGTCGCCGCCAATTCCTGTTCGAGAATGCCGATCTTCTGCGTCAGCCGACGCAATTGCCGTTCGCTGCGTGAGCGGTCGATATCCATCTTGAGCATGCGCAGCAGGATCATGCCGATGGCGACGATGATCGGCAGTACCGGTGCGTAGGCGATGCCGGTGGCACGCCCGAGCCAGTCGATCGCCTGCGGAAACACGCTCAGCAGCAGTGCCGCGCCGGCCACGGCCAGCCACCACAACGCATAGCTGCCGTGCAGATGATCGCGGCGTACGAGATAAAGGATCGCGCCGGCGATCAGCACGCCGATGATGCTCGTGGCCGTAAGCGCGGCAGTCATGCGCTCGCTCTCGTGCGCGTCGGCGCCGCGCGCCAATGCCAGCCGAATTGGGCGAAGCACAGCACGGTCGTGTGCAGCATGTAGCGCACCACCATCGGCCACGACGAAAACACGCGTGAAGCGCCGGTGCGGCGCGGCGACATCACGGTCGGCACCTCGTGGAGGCGGAGTCCCTTTTTGCGCAACAGCATCAAAACTCCCAGATCCTGATAATCGAGCAAACTGGCCTTGCGCGACGCCAGCACGCGGATGGCGTGCCCATCGTATACACGCAGGCCGGACGTGAAATCCTGCACGCCGATGCCGGTGAGCGTGCGGAAATAACGCCAGGCGAAGCGCTTGGCGATGCTCAGGCGCTGCGGAAACGTGCCAATCGCGACATTTGCTCCGCTGCGCCGCCAGCCATCGAGCAGCACCGGCAATTCCTCGGGATGATGCTGGCCGTCCGCATCGAGCGTCAGCGCGATCCGGAACAGATGACGCTTGGCATAGCGCAGACCGGTTTGCGCCGCGCCCCAGGCGCCGAGTCCGTAAGGCAGGTCGATCACCGTTGCGCCGGCCAGACGCGCTTGCGCGGAGGTGTCATCGGTACTCGCGTCGTTGACGACGAGTACTTCGCCGCCGACGACCGAGCGCACGCGCCGCACGATTTCGCCCACCGTGGCGGCCTCGTTGCGCGCAGGAATCACGGTCAGCAGCCGATTATTGGAACCGCCTTGTTGCCGCATTACCGATGCCCTGAGCCTGACCGCGCATTTTCCGAGGCTTGCGGCAGCGCGTCAATGCCAAACCGGTTGAATCTGATTGGAAACAGGTGTCCGGTTTTGACGCGCAACTCCGTTCTTTGTAGCTGAAGACCTACTCACGTCGGTCGGTTTTTGGTCCGGCGCGCGACCAGCTCGGATATAGCCGCGTAAGCTATTGACGCTGCTGGGGAGCTGCAATATGCTCCGCGCGTTCGGGTGACGGCTCGAAACAGCCGGTAGGGGGCCAAGTGCCACCACCCGGTATCACTTGGAGAGAATTCATGAAATCGTTTCAAATGAAGGCGCTGGCTCTGGCGGTGCTCGGCTTGGCTGGGTTTGGCATGGCGGGTAGCGCGATCGCGTGTGACAACACGAATTTGTCGGCATGGTCGCAGCAGCTGACCAACCAGGGCTCGCTCTCGGTGGAAGCTACCGGGCTAGAAGCGACGCCATCTTCGTGCAAATTGGGTGTACAGCTTACAGGCACGGATCCGCTCTCCGCGGCGGGTGTTGCATTTACGGACAGCACCACCGAGCCAACCTATCATTTTCGCTTTTACTTTAATCAAGACAACATCGGCACGCTGAGCGCGCTGGGCGCGAGCGCGCAGATTTTTGCTGTTCGCTCAGCTACGCTTTATCCGGTTGGTTCACCCAAAGCCAACCCTTTCATGTTTCGCTTGGGAATCACTTCGGACGGTACGGGGACGAATAAATTAGTTGCCGTGGTGGCTTGCGACAACGGTACCAACAACATTTGCGCTAGCAGCCCTATTGCGATCAGCGCAGGCAATCACTATGTTGAGGGTGCTTTGACAACGGGCACTAGCGGGGCATTCAAGCTTTGGCTCGATAAGAATACGACGCTTGTCTCTCAACCGGCACCCGATGTAAGTTTGGCTATCAATAACAATGGGTGGGGCGGCGGTAAGAACATCGTGCTCGGCTTGGGCGCGCATCAGCCAGGTTGGACGTTGAACCAGAAGGTGTATTTTGACGCCTTCGACTCGCGGCGACAGACGTTCATTGGTCCGTAATTCGTAACGTCTTACATTTACCTAGGGAGTTCCAAATGAAAAAGATTGCCCTGACTTGTTTTTTTGGGTTGCTTACCAGTCCGGCGTTGTTTGCTCAGTCGTGCTCAACCCCTACCAATCTGCAAAGCGGTACGGCAATTGGCGATACTTGTACCGGTGCAAACTTGGTGAGTGGCCTTGAATGCGGATTCACTACGTACACTGGAAAACAAGTAGCGTTTTCGTTCACCCCGACAGCAGGATTCACGGCAACTGCTATTACGTTGACGAACAGCAGCGCGAATGGCACGTGGAAACCACAGATGTTTCTGCAGACGGGCGGAACCTGCGGTGATTCTAACGATTGCAATGGCGGTTCCGTAACTGCCGCTGATGCCAACTTGGGCACAACCACAACGTTGACATTTGGGGCTGGCGGCTCAACCGCGCCGGTGGCCGGGAGCACCTACTTCCTGATAGTTCAGGCTGCCAACGGTGCCCAGTGCGGCCAGTTCGGCTTGACTACTACGGGCACCTTCCCGGTCAAGCTGCAATCATTCGACATCAAATAATTGCCGCTCGATGGTTATTGCAAGAGCCCACGCAAGTGGGCTCTTTGCTTTTATGCGCATCCTATCAATCCTACTAGCAACGACTTTCTTTGCGGCAAGCTCTCAGGCAGCGAATCTCACGATTGACGAGCAGACCGTCAATTTTGGTGAGAAATATCAATTTTCCGTCGTAACACACGACGTGCGCGTCTGGAATCACTCCGGCACCGCCATTACGTTTCGCGATTCGCAGGTTCCCCCCGGCGTCACCGTGCAGCCTGAAAAGGGCACACTCGCCGGCGGCGACTCGACCGTGCTCCACATCAAGGCGGACCTGCGCAATGCGTGGGGCGCAATTGCAGCGCCGCTGCCAGTGGAAACGACAGAAGGCGCGAACAGCGAGCATTACCAGATCGTTCTGGAAGGTTTCGTGGACTCCGTTCTCGACGAGGGCAAGCCCGCGCTCGATTTCGGTACGGTCGAGGCAGCGGCGCCAAAGGAAAAATCGATACAGCTGACCAGCGCCAGCAATCCGGACGTCCGCATCACTCGCGTGATCGAAGCGCCTAATTTCGTTTCCGTGCGCATCGGCGACGACGCCCAGACCTTGTTGCTGACGCCGAAAAAATTCGATGTTCTGGGTTACAGCAAGGGCATCGTCAAGGTCGCGCTCGATTCGCCGCAGCAGCCGCAAGCGTGGGTGACGGTGCTGATGGACATTCATGGCAATGTCGTCCCGGACCAGAACCCCGTCAAATTCGGGCTGCAACGGGCTAGCACGACCAAGCCCGTACGTTTGCAGATGACCAGTCGCAACGGCAAAGCCCTGCACATCGACAAGGTATCCGTGCCGGGTGCCGGCCAGCTTGCCGTCGAGTCGGCGCCGTGCCTGCCCGAGCGACGCGCTGATTGCCAGGCGTACATGATCGGCATCAAGCCGGGACACGCTTTCGGCCTACTACAGGACAAGGTTTCCTTCGAGCTTCCCGATACGCATCAGGTACTCAATGTGGACGTCGGCGGGATTTACCTTGATGACAGCACGAAAGTACATTCGCTGAATGACGAACTCGCCAGCGGCGGTGCGCAGAGTTCGGCACCGCATGCGGATTTGCAGACGTCACTGAAGCGCGCGGTGGCGGAAAAACCCGAGACTCCGACACCCGCAGGCCAGGGCCCGCTACTCAAATGGCAGGTCGCCAACGAGTCCGACATTTACGGCTACGCGATCTATCGCGGCGATTCGGCCGACGGCAAATTCACACGCGCGAATGAGCAGATCGTCAGGGCGGAAAATGGCGGCAACAATATCACCGCCACCTATCAGTGGCGCGACAATAGCGCGCAGAAGGGCCGCGAATACTGGTATTACATCACGATCTTCAATAACAGCGGCCGCAAGACCCAGCTCACCGGCCCGCAGAAAGTCGTGGCCAAGTAAGCACGCTGCTTTGCTCATACCAATCGCCGAGCACGATGCGCTCGGCGGCTCGGCCATCCAGTTCGAATCGATGCGCTGCCGGACGATGCGTATGGCCGTGAATGAGTCGGTGCACGCCATACTCGTGCATCGTTGATTCGACCGCCGCCTGGTTCACGTCCATGATTTCGGCGGCTTTCATCGCGGTCTGCTTGCGGCTTTCCTCGCGCGCCTGCGCAGCAAACGCGCGCCGTTCCGCGAGTGGCTTGGCGAGAAATTGCGCTTGCCAGGCGGGATTACGCACCAGATTGCGGAATTTCTGATATTCGATGTCGTCCGTGCACAGCGTATCGCCGTGCATCAGCAACGTCCGTTCGCCATCGAGTTCGACGATGGCAGGATCAGCGAGCAATTCGATCCCGGCGCGTGCCGCGTAATCCGTACCGAGCAGGAAATCGCGGTTGCCGTGCAGGAAATAAATCGGCACGCCGCGGTCACGCAATGCGCGCAGTGCGTTCGCGACGCGTGTGGCGAGCGGCGCGTTGTCGTCATCGCCGATCCAGCTTTCGAACAGATCGCCCAGGATGTAAAGCGCGTCAGCTTGCCGCGCTTCATCGGCGAGAAAACGCGCGAACAGGTCGACGATCTGTGGGCGCGCTTCGTCGAGATGCAGGTCGGAGATGAACAGCGTGCGCACGTCAGACGCCTGGCTGGCGGCGCGGTGTGTTCACACCAATGCGCCGCACCGAGAAAGCTGCTGAAGGCGCGCCTACTGCACCAAGCTCGCCTTCTCGATCACGATCGGTGTCTTCGGCACGTCGCTTTGGAACGGCGCCTGCGGTCCGGTTTCGACGGCCTTGATCTTGTCGACCGTATCCATGCCGCTGACGACTTTGCCGAACACGCAGTAGCCCCACGTCACGACGCCGTTCGCATCGGCTTTGTAGTCGAGCATGCGGTTGTCGACGACGTTGATGAAGAACTGCGCTGCAGCGGAATTCGGGTCCGCGGTGCGCGCCATCGCGATCGTGCCGCGCAGGTTCGACAAACCATTGTTCGCTTCGTTGCGGATCGGTGCGTGCTTGCGCTTTTCGACCATGTCGCGGGTCATGCCGCCGCCCTGGATCATGAAATTGCCGATCACGCGATGGAATACGGTGCCGTCGTAAAAACCTTCCTTGACGTATTGCAGGAAGTTCTCGACCGTCTTCGGCGCCTTGTCCGGATACAACTCGACGGTGATGTCGCCCATGCTCGTGTGCAGCAGTACCTTCGGATTGTTCGCCGGCGCGGCAACTTCGGTCGTGGCCGGTTTGGGTTGCGCCTCCACTTTCTTGGCCGGCTGTTCGGCGGCGGCCAGAGCCAGTGGGGCGAACAGGGCGAACGCGCACAGGAGTTGCTTGAGCATCGGGAATTCTCCTAGAAACCGAAGGCGAATAATACGCGGAAATGGCCGGGGTAAAAAAGGCCGTTCGCATTGAGCGTCGCGATCGCGGCGGGGCGCAGTCGAAACATCAAGTAGCCCTCCGATTTGGCGCTACCCGCCTCAGCCCGGCTTGCGCGTGTCGAACGGCTCGGGCGAACGGAACACTAACCTTTTCCGAGTTCGCTCACGCGCAGCCGGATATCGAGCTGCTTCAGGTAGTCGCGTTCCTGTTCCAGGTCCGCGCGCGTGAGCGGATGGGCATCGAGCCAGCTCTTCGGCAGACTCAGCTGCAAGCCTTTGCCTTCGGCGCTCAGCTTGAGTTTCGGCAGCGGATCGGTGCTGCGGCTGCGCTGCAGCAGCACAGCCAGGCGCAGCAGCGCGGTTGCGCGCGCAGCGGGCAGGTGCAGGCGTTCCGGCAGGACGTGCAGCTCCGCTGCATCCGGCTTGCGTCGGTGGCAACTCAGGATCGTTGCGAGCATCTGCTGCTCGTGGCGCGCGAAGCCGGCGAGGTCGGAATGTTCGACGATGTACGCGCCGTGCAGGTGATATTGACTGTGCGCAATGGCCAGGCCGATTTCGTGGATGCGCGCAGCCCAACCGAGCCAGTCACGTTCGGCGTGGCCGAGTTTCCAGCCGTCAGCGACCTGGTCGAACAGCGCCAGCGCGGTGGCCTCCACGCGCGCGGCGTGCGCGCGATCGACCGCATAGCGTTGCGCGAGTGCGGCGATGCTCGCGGCGCGCGGGTCGCGGTGCTCGGCGCGGCCGATCATGTCGTAAAGCAGACCTTCGCGCATCGCGGTGTCGCAAACACGCATTTGCCTCAGGTCCAGCGCCGCGAAGCTTGCCTCGAGTATGGCCACGCCGCCGGCGAACACCGGCATGCGCTCCTCGGGTAGCCCGGGCAGATCCAATTTGTCCACATTTCCACACTCGATCACGGCGTTGCGCAGCTTTTCCAGCGCGCTGCGCGTGATGCCGGCATCGCTCCACCCGGTCGCCTGCAGCACATTGCCGATCGCGCGGATCGTTCCCGACGAACCGATCGCATCGACCCAGCCATACGCCTTGTAATCGGCGGCGAATTGCTGCAGTTCGACCGAGATCTCCGTCTGTGCCTGTTGCCAGCGCTTGACCGAGAGCTTGCCGTCACCGAAGAAACGCAGCGTACTGGCGACGCAACCGACCTGCAGGCTTTCTTTTTCCAGCGCATCGAAGTGCTGGCCGATAATGAACTCGGTGCTGCCGCCGCCGATGTCGATGACGAGCCGGCGCTGCGGCGAATCGGGAATGCCGTGGGCGACGCCGAGATAGATCAGGCGCGCTTCTTCGCGGCCGGAAACGACTTCGATCGGATGACCGAGTGCCTCTTCCGCCGGGGCAAGGAAGTGCTCGGGTGCACTGAGCCGGCGCACCGTGTTGGTCGCCACCGCACGCACGCGATCGGTCGTCAACCCACGCAGGCGCTGGCCGAAACGCGCCAGGCAAGCCAATGCCTTGGCGCGGCGTGCCTCGTCGAGGCTGCCGTCGGGTTTGAGGCCGGCGGCCAGACGCACGCTGTCGCGCAGCCGATCGATCACGCGCGGCTCGCCATGCTCGTAGCGCGCGACGACGAGGTGGAAGCTGTTGGAGCCCATGTCCACCGCGGCCATCAGATCGCCTTCACGGATCGGGGCGTCGTTGGCGTTGGACATCCGTTATTCCCCGCTTAGCGCATTGAAGACAATTGTGCCATGAATCTTTGCCTCGCCCGCCCGGCGGGAGCAGGGCAGTGCTAGCAGATTTTGTCCAACAACGATTGCTGCGCCGAATGCGGCATGTCGTCGCCCGGCGTTGCGCGAACGTAGGTGCCGTCGGCATGCAGCAACCACGCTTGCGTGTTGTCGGCCAGATAATTTTCCAGCGCTTCGGCGTAGACGCGCTGCGCCAATTCGGGGTCGATGATCGGAAAACACACCTCAATGCGGCGCAGCAGGTTGCGTTCCATCCAGTCGGCGCTCGCGCAATAGATTTCCGCGTTGCCGCCGTTGGCGAACCAGTACACGCGGCTGTGTTCGAGGAAGCGGCCGACGATCGAACGCACGCGGATGTTCTCCGACACGCCCGGCACGCCGGGACGCAGCGAGCAGGCGCCACGCACGATCAAGTCGATCTGCACGCCGGCGCATGACGCTTTGTATAAAAGTTCCACCACGCTCGCTTCGTTCACGGCGTTGATTTTCGCGACGATACGCGCGGGCCGGCCGGCTTGCGCGTGCGCGATCTCGCGCTCGATCGTCTGCAGCACCCAATGATGCAACGTGAACGGCGACTGCCACAGGCGCTTGAGTTCGATCACCGGACCCAGGCCGGAAATCTGTTGGAACAATTTGTGCGTATCGCTGCCGATGTCGGCGTCGGCCGTCATCAGGCCGAAGTCGGTGTAGATGCGCGAGGTGACCTGGTGATAATTGCCGGTCGACAGATGCACGTAGCGCCGCAGCGCGCCCTTTTCGCGGCGCACGATCAGCAGCATCTTCGCGTGCGTCTTGTAGCCGACCACGCCGTAGACGACCTGCACGCCGGCTTCCTGCAAGCGGTTGGCGAGCTGGATGTTCGCTTCTTCGTCGAAACGCGCGCGCAATTCGACGACGACCGTGACGTCCTTGCCGGCGCGCGCCGCGTCGATCAGCATCGTCACGAGCGGCGAATCCGGACCGGTGCGATACAGCGTCTGCTTGATCGCGAGCACGTCCGGATCGGCGCTCGCCTGGCGCAACAACTCGATCACCGCGCCGAACGATTCGAACGGGTGGTGCAGAAGGATGTCGCGCTCGGCGATCGCCTCGAACATGTTGCGCTCGGCCGCCACCGCAGAGCAGGTGCGTTGCGTGAATTTCGGGAATTTCAGATCGGGGCGGTCGACCTGGTCGTAGATCGCCGTCACGCGATGGATATTGACCGGCCCGGCGCAGCGATAGACTTCGGTTTCACCGAGTTCGAAGTTGCGCATAAGGAAATCGGCGATGCTCTTCGGGCAGGCGTCGTCGATTTCCAGGCGCACGGCTTTGGCGTAGCCGCGGCCCCGCAGCTCGTCGCGCAATGCGTGCGCGAGATTCTCCACTTCCTCTTCGTCGACGAACAGCTCGCTGTTGCGCGTGACGCGGAACGTGTACGCGCCTTTGACGCGCATGCCCGGGAACAATTCGTCGACGAATTCGAGCAGGATGCCGGAAAGAAATACGAATTCATACGGCTTGCCGCCGACTTCCTGCGGCAGGCGCACGATGCGTGGCAGCGATCGCGGCGCGCGCACCAGCGCCATGTCGCCTTCGCGGCCGAACGCGTCCGTGCCGCGCAGCGAGACGATGACGTTGAGACTCTTGTTGAGGATGCGCGGAAACGGATGCGCCGGGTCGAGCCCCAGCGGCGACAGCACCGGCAATACCTCGTTCTGGAAATAGCCCTGCAGCCAGCGCCGCTGCTTCACGGTCCAACGCTTGCGTTCGATGAAACGCACGCCTTCGCGGTCCAGTTCCGGAAGCAGGACATCCGACCACAAGGTGTATTGCTCGCGCACGAGTTCCAGCGCGCGGGCGCGGATGCGCGTGAGCAGTTCACTCGGCGGCACGCCGTCGGGCCCGGGAACTGCATCACCGAATGCGACGTGCTGGCGCAGGATTGCCACGAGCACCTCGAAAAATTCGTCGAGGTTCGAGTTGGCGATGCACATGAAGCGCATGCGCTCGAGCAGCGGCATGTTCGCATCCTGCGCCTGCGCGAGTACGCGGAAATTGAACTCGAGTTGCGCCAGCTCGCGATTGAGATACAGCTCGGGCGCTTTGAGGTTCGGGGTCGGCGAGAGCATGCGTGAATGATACCTGCTGTATTTGCCGAAAAATGTCTCTTGTCATCCGGAGCCGCCGCAGGGCCGGAGAAGCTCTACAACGGCGGGGCCGGTCATCCAGCTCTTGATTCGAAAGAGCAAGAGCTGGATTCCCGCCTGCGCGGGAATGACGATGCTAAGTGGTGCCGGTGCGAACGTTGGGCGAGTCGTTCAGGCCTTCCGGCGCGAGTACGCGTTCTTTGCCGAATATTCCGCTGAATGTGCTGCCGACGCCGACCTTGCTTTCGATTTCCAGGTGCGCATCGTGGATTTGCAGCACATGCTTGACAATCGATAAGCCGAGGCCGGTTCCGCCGGTGTCGCGCGAGCGGCTCGTCGACACACGATAGAAACGCTCGCTGATGCGCGGCAGATGTTCTGCCGGAATTCCGACGCCGGTGTCGGCGACCGCGAAACGCGCGCCGCCGTCGGGCGTGGCGCGCCAGGAAATCTCTATCGTGCCGTCGGCCGGCGTGTAGCGGACCGCGTTTGAAACGAGGTTGGAAAACGCGCTGTGCAGATAATCGACGCCGCCGAGCAGGTCCTGTTCGCATTCGCGCGCGAGCAGGATCCGGTGCCGGCCGTGCGAGAGCGCGTCGGCTTCGCGTTTGAGCGTGTTGAGCATTGCGCGCATCGGCACGCGTTCGGCGGCTGGCTGATGTTGTGCATCCAGTCGCGACAGCGTGAGCAGGTCTTCGACGATCTGGGTCATGCGCCGCGACTGGCTGCGCAGGTCGCCCATCACCGGCGCCAGCTGCGGCGAGGTTTCGCTGTCGAGCATTTCCAGATAGCCGTGCAGCACCGTCAGCGGCGTGCGCAGTTCGTGCGACACGTTGGCGACGAAATCGCGGCGCACCTGTTCGAGGCGCGCCAGTGGCGTGACATCGCGCACGACGAGCAGCATCTGCTCGTGCGCATACGGAATCAGGCGAAACGACAGACGCACGCTTGGATCGACGTCGGACGCGACTTCGCGCAGCGGTTCTTCTTCGGCGTCGTCCGCAATCCAGGCCTTTGCCGGCACCGGCAGGAAACCGTCGATGTGCGCGCGCCGATCGCGCGGCATCGCCATGCCGAGCAGACGCGCGGCGGCTTCATTGAACCAGAGCACGCTGCGTCCACGCGTGAGCACGACGACGCCGTCCGGCAATGCCGCCGCGGCTTCGCGGAAAGCGCGCAGCAGACCAATCAGTCGGCGCTTGCGCGAACGCTCGCGATGTTGGCGCTGGTACACATGCGCGGAAATGTCAGACCACACGCCACGATCCTCCGGCGGCGGCCGTCGCCGACGCGAACTCAACCATTGCTGAATCTGATACAGGGTAACCAGCGACCACAGACAATACCCGAGCAGCGCCGCGCACAAGGTATACATTTCCGCATGCCACGGCAGCCCGATCGCGAACGCGGCGACGAGCAGGACGACGAAACGCCCCAGTGATACTTGCCAGGCGTGGCTTTGCAGGAATTCCAGACGCATCGATCACCGCTTGGTGAAAATCACCTTTTCCCGCCGGTGGGAAAAGGCAAATCAGTCTACTGGAGTATTCGAAAACCGGTAGCCGGCGCCGCGCACCGTTTGCACGAAACCCGAACAGCCAAACGGTTCCAGCGTCTGGCGCAGGCGCCGGATGTGCACGTCCACGGTGCGCTCTTCGACGTACACGCTGCCGCCCCACACGTAATCGAGCAGCTGGCTGCGCGTGTAGACGCGCTCCGGATGCGTCATGAAAAAGTGCAGCAGACGATATTCGGTCGGGCCGATCGGCACGTTGTCGCCGTTCGCGTAGACACGATGCGCCGCGCTGTCGATGCGCAGCTCGCCGACGGCGATCTGGCCTTCGGTATCGCTGCCACGGCTGCGCCGGATCACCGCGTTGATGCGCGCGATCAGTTCGCGCGGCGAAAACGGCTTGACCACATAATCGTCGACGCCGGCATCGAGGCCGCCGACGCGGTCGGATTCCTCGCCGCGTGCGGTCAGCATGATGATCGGTACGCCGCGCGTAAGGTCTTCCTTGCGCAGGCGTCGCGCGAGCTCGAGGCCGCTCATGCCGGGCAACATCCAGTCGAGCAGGATGAGGTCGGGCACGCGCTCGGCGATCAGGTCCTGAGCGGCACGTGCGTCGGCCGCGTGCGCGGGCTCCATTTCGGCCTTGCGCAGGGCGAATGCAACCATGTCGCGAATGGCCGGTTCGTCTTCGACGATCAGAATATATTTTTGCACGGGGGGCGTGCGCCGCATGGCGCCATTATGACAGTGGCGCGTATTTGAGCGGGGTTTTGTTACGTCAGAATGACAATGCGGCGCAAGTATCGGTCCGGCAAGCAGAAACGGGTTTCGGATCGAGCGCCAGCTTGCCCTGATCGGACGGTTTGATCTTGCGCCGGCGCAGCTCGAGCACGATCGGTGTCATCTCGGCGATGCGCGCGTCGATGCGTGCGCGCTGGTAATAATCGAGCTCGCGGCGCTTGGACAAATCCTTGAGCTGGTTCAGCGCGTCCTCGGCGCGGCCGTTCAGATAGGCGGCGGCCGCGTGCGACTCGCCCGCGCGTACCGGATCGCCGGCCAGTTCGCAGGCGCGGCCGAATACCGTATACAAATCCGGGTCTTCCTCGGCATCGGTGATTTGCGGACGCAGCAGTTCCTGCGCGACCTTCGCGCTCGCCTTGTCGCCGCCATGCAGCAGCGCCTCCGCGTGGGCCAGCATGAGCGCGCGATTGCCCGGGTATTCGGCTTCGAGCTCGGCATAGCGCTTGATTGCCGCGTCGCGGGCGCCGGACATGAGCTCGGTGTGACCGAGCGCGAGTTGCAACACGAGCTGTCCGGGATGCGCGCTGGCGAGCTTGATCGCGGCCTCACGCGCTTTCGCGGTCTCGCCGGCGCGCTCGAGCGCGAGCACTTCACCGTATTTGTCTGCCATGCCGTCGGAGGCATTGCGCTGGTAATACGCAAGCGTCTGCGTCGGCCGTTCGGAAGCGAGCACGCGCGTGCGTTCGCGCATGAGCTCGTAATAATTCTCGGCACGCGCACGCTGCTGCTCGGATGATTCCGATGGCCGCGCCAGCGCCGCGGTCACCGCGCTGGAATTCATCGCCGCGCCCGGCGGCAAAGTCAATAGTGGCGTCGGCGTAGGCGTCGCGGTCACCACGGCGCTGCGCTGCAACTCCTCCTTCTTGGCCGCAACCGCACGCGCCTTGGCTTCGCTGATGCGCTGCAAGGTCACCGGGTGGTCCATCAGCATCGCCGGCACATCGTTCTCATCGAAGCCCGGGCGCAGCGCGTGCTGCATGCGTTCGAAGAATCCGGCCATGGCATCCGGGTCGAAATTGGCCCGCGCCAAGGTCTGGATGCCGATGCGGTCGGCTTCCGATTCATCGGCACGCGTGAAGTTGATCTGCATCTGCTGCATGAGGCCTTGCGCGGTGGCGATCGCGCCGACGTCGGCATTGCTCGTGCTGCCGGCGCCCTGATGCGAAGCGGCGACGATCGCGCCGACCATGGCTAGTACCATCAGCGGCGCATATTTCTGCTCGGCTTCCACCGCGCGCACCAGATGCTGTTGCGTCACGTGCGAGATTTCGTGCGCGAGCACGGCGGCCAGTTCGCTCTCGGTGGTCGTTGTCGTGATCAATCCGGCGTTGACGCCGACGAAGCCACCGGGCAGGGCGAATGCATTGATGCCGTTGTCGCGGACGACGAAAAACGTGAACGCCTGGTTCGGCATCGGGCTGTAGGCGACGAGCCGATAGCCGAGGGTGTTCAGATAATCGGTGAGCAGGGCGTCGTCGAGCACCATGCTCTGGTTGCGCATCTCGTGCAGCACGTAGAAACCATACTGGCGCTGTTCTTCGGGCGAGGCGATCGCGCCGGCCGAGCTGCCCATGTTCGGCAACTGCGTGTCGAGCGCACGCGCGGGCGCGCCGGCGAGCAGGCAAACCACGGCGAGGCCGGCGACAAGCAATGTGTGGCGAAGAGGGGACATACGGCGGTGGACAACATAGCTCAGAAAGCGGGGCGCGGCCACTATAAACCGCTTCCCGCTCAGCCGCCGTTAACTCTGCGCAAAGACGGCGGGCGGCCGGGCAAAGTATACTTGCCTTCGGCTCCCTGTCCGCACCCGTGATGACCAAAGTCGAGATGTATACCACCGCCAGCTGCGCCTACTGCATGGCGGCGAAAATGCTGCTCAAGCAGAAGGGCCTGGACTACGTGGAAATCCGCGTCGACACCGACTTCGCCAAGCGTGAGGAAATGCTGCACCGCGCGCATCGGCGCACGGTGCCGCAAATCTTCATCAATGACCAGCACATCGGCGGCTATGAGGAGCTTGCCGCAGCGGCCAGGGAAGGCAAACTGGAACAATTGTCGGGAAGCAAACCATGAGCGATCGCGTCGACGAGTTCGTGCAATTCCGCCAGCGCATGAACGAGCGCATTCTGGAGCAGGACAATCAGGTCGTGCGCCGCTTTTTCGCGCTCGACACGCAGACGTACAAGGATGGCGCGCTGCCGACTAAAACCAAGGAGTTGTTGGGTCTGGTCGCATCGCTGGTATTGCGCTGCGACGATTGCATCAGCTATCACATCGCGGAGTGCCGCAAAGCCGGTGTTACGCGCGAGGAATTCTTCGAGACGTTCAGCGTCGGTCTCGTCGTCGGCGGCTCGATCGTGATCCCGCATCTTCGCCGCGGCGTGGATTTTCTCGATCAGATCGAATCCGGCACGAAAGCCGAATAGAACCGGACAAGCCCGTTGGCAAGAGGCAGCTGCGCTCTGCCATAATCCGCGGGTCTTTTTCTGGGGAAATGACAAATGCGCCGCACACTGCTTGCGCTTTTCATCGGCGCGTTCGCGCTGATTGCGACCTCGACGTCACTGCATGCGCAGTGCATCAGTCTCACCACGCTCGGCTCGGCGTACACGCAAAACTTCGACACGCTGTCGAACGTTGCCGGATCGACCACCAACAGCCTGACGATTCCCGGCTGGTTCCTCACTGAAGGCGGCGGCGGCGCGCGCGACAACGAGCAATATGCTGTCGACACGGGCGGCAGCACCACCGGCGATATGTACAGCTACGGCGCAGCGGGCAGCACGGAACGTGCACTCGGCGAGTTGCGTAGCGGCACGTTGATTCCCCTCTTCGGCGCCTGCTTCACGAACAACACCGGCGCGACCATCGGCAACCTCGCCATTGCGTTCAACGGCGAGCAATGGCGTCTGGGTACGGCGGGTCGCACCGACCAGCTCAATTTTGAATACAGCACCAACGCCACGGATCTGGTGACCGGCACCTGGACTGGTGTGCCGGCACTCAATTTCACCACGCCCGACACCGTGACCACCGGCGCGAAAAACGGCAATGCCGCCGCCGATCGGACAGCGCTGTCGTCGACGATCTCCTCGCTGAGCATCGCCAACGGCGCAACGTTTTGGATTCGTTGGAATGATACCGATGCGACCGGTGCGGACGATGGGCTCGCCGTCGACGATTTTTCGCTGACGCCGACCGGCACTGTAGTGCTGCCGAATCTCTCGATCAACGACGTCTCCCTCAACGAAGGCAACGCCGGCACCACGAGCTTCACGTTCACAGTGAGCCTCTCGGCTCCCGCCGGTCCCGGTGGCGTGACATTCGACATAGCGACGGTCGATGGCACCGCCGCAGCGCCAGGCGACTACACCCAAAAATCGCTCACCGCGCAGACCATTCCCGCCGGCTCGTCGACCTACTCGTTCACGGTGCTCGTCAACGGCGACACGACGCCGGAGACGAACGAGACATTCTTCGTCAACGTCACCAATGTCACTGGCGCAACGACGACCGACGGTCAGGGTCAAGGCACGATCGTCAACGATGACGCCGCGCCGAACCTCACGATCAACGACGTCACGCTGAGCGAAGGCAATGCTGGCACGACGACGTTCACGTTCACCGTGTCGTTGTCGGCGCCGGCGCCAGCTGGCGGCGTGACTTTCGATATCGCGACCGCGGACGGCACTGCCATCGCGCCGAGCGACTACACGTCGAAATCGCTCACGTCGCAGACGATTCCCGCCGGCAGCTCGACTTACACATTCGACGTGCTCGTCAACGGCGACACCACCCCGGAAATCGACGAGACGTTCTTCGTCAACGTCACCAACACGACGAACGCAATCGTCACCGACGGCCAGGGCCTCGGCACAATCGTCAACGACGACATCACGAAAATCCACGACGTGCAGGGCAATGGCGTGTCGACGCCGATCCCGGGCGCCACGGTCACGGTCGAAGGCGTGGTGATCGCAAACTTCCAGGGCGCAAACCAGCTGCAAGGGTTTTTCCTGCAGGAAGAAGATGCCGACAACGATGCCGATCCGAATACGTCGGAAGGCATTTTCATCTTCTGCAACACGTGTCCGACGGCGGTCGCCGAAGGCCAGCGCGTGAAGGCGACCGGCACCGTTTCCGAGTTCAACAACATGACGCAGATCACCGCGTCGAGCGCCGGCTCGGTCGTCGTCACCGATGCGGCGAACCACCTTGCCGAGGTCACGCCCACGCCGATTTCGCTGCCGATCGTCGGTGACCTCGATGCATTTTATGAAGCGCGCGAGGGCATGCTCGTAACGTACGTCGATACACTCAGCGTCTCGGAATATTTCGAACTCGGACGCTACGGACAGATCGTGCTGACACAAGGCGGGCGTCCGTTCCAGTTTACCGAACACAACGCGCCGAGCGTCGCCGGCAACACGGCGTGGAACGACAGCGTCAATCGGCGCCAAGTGATTCTCGACGACGACAACAACGACCAAGAGCATTACCTGACACAACCCGACGGTTTGCAGTCGGTGTTTTACCCGCAGGCGAACGGCGGCTTTTCGGTCGGCACGCAGGGCGTAGACTTTTTTCGCGGTGGCGATCTCGTCAACGGCCTCACCGGGGTCTTGCACTGGTCCTTCCCCGGTTTCGGCGCGTCGACCTGGCGCATTCGCCCGGCCGCAGCGCATCCAGTCACGTTCACGGTGGCCAACCCGCGTCCGGTAACGCCGCCCGCCGTGGGCGGCGCGATCAAGGTCGCCGGCATGAACCTGCTCAACTACTTCACTACGATCGATACGACCGCGAGCAATTCGAGCGGTCCGTGCGGTCCGTCGGGCACGCTGGATTGCCGCGGCGCCGATAGCGTCGCGGAGCTGAACCGCCAGCGCGAGCGCGCCTCGATCGTGGTCTGCACTCTGAACGCGGACATCTACGCGTTCATGGAACTGGAGAACACCACACCGAGCGACACGATCACCGATCTGCTCGGCGCGGTGAACGCACGCTGCGGCGGTGCCAACCCGTATGCGTTCGTCAACACCGGCGGCACGCTCGGCACCGATGCGATCCGCGTCCAGCAGATTTATCGCACCGGCATCGTGTCGCCAGTCGGTTCGCCGCTGGTTGATCTCGATCCGATTCACAACCGCCCACCGACGGCGCAGACGTTCGATGTCGTTGATGCTGCGAATCCGGCGTTCGGGCAGCGCTTTACCGTCGTCGCGAACCACTTCAAGTCGAAGGGCTGCAGCGGCAGCGAAACCGGCGGGGATGTGGACACTGGTGACGGGCAGTCGTGCTGGGCCGCGACGCGTACCGCGCAAGCCAGCCGTACGCTCACGTGGATCAACAGCACGGTATTGCCCGCCGCGGGCGATCCCGATGTGCTGCTGCTCGGCGATTTCAATTCCTACGGACAGGAAACGCCGGTCACCACGCTTGAAGCCGGCGGCTATACCGACCTGGAAGCCTCGTTCGATCCGAACACATATTCATACCTGTTCAGCAGTCAGCTCGGGCATCTCGACTACGGGTTCGCGAGCGGCTCGCTGGTCGCGCAGATCACCGGCGCGGCGCCTTGGCACATCAACGCTGACGAAGCGGATCTGTTCGACTACAACGACGAAGTGAAAGATGCCGGCGAAGCAACGTTCGAGGAAAAACCCGACGGCTCCGCGCTGGTGCCGCCGCGCGTTGTATTTCAGCCGGGCACGCCGTATCGCGCATCGGACCACGACCCGGTGCTGGTCGGGCTGTTCCCGATCGGCGATCTTTCGATCGCTGTCACCGACACTCCCGATCCGGTCAACGCGGGTACGAATCTCGTCTACACCATCACCGCGACGAACAGCGGACCGGACGTCGCGGCGAACGCGAGCTGGTCCGACACCTTGCCACCCGGCACGACCTTCGTTTCGCTGCCCGCCGTAGCCGGCTGGTCGTGCACGACACCGGCTGTAGGCGCGGCCGGCACCATTACATGCAGCAACTCGAACTTTGCGTTGGGTAGCGCCGTATTCACGCTGACCGTCGCCGTCGATCCGGCGACCGTTGCCGGTACCGTATTGTCCGATACGGCAACCATTACCTCGACGACCAGCGACGGCAACACCGGCAACAACGATGCTACCGCAACGACCACCGTCGCGGCTTCCGCTGATCTGTCGGTGACAAAGACCGACGCACCCGATCCGGTCTCGGCCGGCGCGAATCTGACGTACACGATCACGGTTGCGAACGCAGGTCCGAGCAATGCCGCGTCAGTCAATCTCTCCGACACGCTGCCGCCAGGCACTACGTTCGTTTCGTTGCCTGCCGTTGCGGGCTGGTCGTGCACCACGCCGGCAGTCGGCGCGGGCGGAACGATCACTTGCTCGAATTCGGATCTTGCTGCCGGCAGCGCGGTGTTCGCGCTGACCGTGCAAGTCGGCGCGGGGACTGCGAATGGCACGGTGTTGTCAAACACGGCGGCGGTAGCGTCCGCCACGGCCGATTCGAGTACCGGCAACAACAGCGCAACGGCCACGACTACGGTCGGCACGGCGGCAGACTTGTCCGTCGCGATCACCGACGCACCCGATCCGGTCACCGCCGGCGCGAATCTGACGTACACGATCACCGTTGCGAACGCAGGACCGAGCAACGCCGCGTCAGTCAATCTCTCCGACACGCTGCCGCCAGGCACTACGTTCGTTTCGCTGCCTGCCGTTGCGGGCTGGTCGTGCACCACGCCGGCAGTCGGCGCGGGCGGAACGATCACTTGCTCGAATTCGGATCTTGCTGTCGGCAGCGCGGTGTTCGCGCTGACCGTGCAAGTCGGCGCGGGGACTGCGAATGGCACGGTGTTGTCAAACACGGCGGCGGTAGCGTCCGCCACGGCCGATTCGAGTACCGGCAATAACAGCGCAACGGCCACGACCATGGTCGGCACGGCAGCAGACTTGTCCGTCGCGATCACCGACGCACCCGATCCGGTCTCGGCCGGCGCGAATCTGACATACACGATCACGGTTGCGAACGCAGGTCCGAGCAGCGCCGCGGGCGTAACGCTCGCCGACACACTGCCCGCCGGCACGACGTTCGTCTCGTTGTCGTCCGCGGCAGGGTGGACGTGTACCAAGCCAACCATCGGCGCGGGCGGAACGATCACTTGCTCGAATTCGGATCTTGCTGTCGGCAGCGCGGTGTTCGCGCTGACCGTGCAAGTCGGCGCGGGGACTGCGAATGGCACGGTGTTGTCAAACACGGCGGCGGTAGCGTCCGCCACGGCCGATTCGAGTACCGGCAATAACAGCGCAACGGCCACGACCACGGTCGGCACGGCAGCAGACGTGTCCGTCGCGATCACCGACGCACCCGATCCGGTCACCGCCGGCGCGAATCTGACATACACGATCACCGTTGCGAACGCGGGACCGAGCAGCGCCGCGGGCGTAACGCTCGCCGACACACTGCCCGCCGGCACGACGTTCGTCTCGTTGTCGTCCGCGGCAGGGTGGACGTGTACCACGCCAGCCGTCGGCGCCGGCGGTCCGGTGAACTGCTCGATCGCGACCCTCGGCATGACCAGCGCGGTGTTCGCCCTGGTCGTGCACGTCGATCCGGCGCTGGCAGCCGGCACCGTGCTATCGAACTCGGCGACTGCTTCCACGTCTACCGCGGACAGCAACTCCACGAACAACAGCACCACGGCGACGACTACGGTCGCTTCCGATTCGGACTTGCAAGTCACAGTGGCTGATTCGCCGGATCCGGTCGCTGCGGGCACGAATCTGACCTACAGCATCGCCGTGAATCACACCGGCACGAGCGCGGCAACGAATGTGGTGCTGTCGAATACGTTGCCAGCCGGCACCACGTTTGTGTCGCTGTCCTCCGCCGCCGGCTGGAGCTGCACGACGCCGGCAGTGGGCGGCTCGGGCATCGTCACCTGCACGAACACCACGTTCAGCAGCAGCGTCGCTTTCACGCTGGTCGTGGCAGTCGATGCAGCGACCGTGGGCGGCACGGTGATCACCGACACCGCCGCGGTGACGGCGAACGGCACCGATCCCACACCGGCGAACAACACCGCCTCGACCACCACTACCGTGCAAGCTGCGGCCGTCGGTCAGGTAACGGCTTCAAAGGGGGTTGCGACCAGCGGCGTTCCCGGCACGGGCGTTACGTACACGATCGTGATTACGAATGGTATGTCGCACGCCCAAGGCGACAATGCGGGCAACGAATTCGTCGACGTACTGCCGTCGCAGCTCACGCTGACCGGCGTCACCGCAACCAGCGGCACCGGTGTGGCGGCGATCGCCACCAATACGGTGACATGGAACGGTTCGATCCCCGCCGGCGGCAGCGTGACGATTGTGATCAGCGCCACGATCAAAGCGAATGCCAGCGGCAGCGTGTCCAATCAGGGCATGGCGTTGGTCGACGGCGATGGCAACGGCACGAACGAAACCACCGTGAACACGAGCGCCGTCAACGGTACAGCCGGCTCGCCGACCACATTTGTAGTCGTGGCGCCGGCACCGCTCGTACCCGTGCCGGCACTGTCTCCGCTGATGCTGCTGTTGCTCGCACTTGTGCTTTGCCTCGCAACGCAACGCCGTTACAAGATGTGGCAGTAACGCAGATGAAACCGGGATCCTTGTGGTCCCCACTCGTTCGCACAGCGACCGCAATCTGCGGCCGCTGTGCGGAGCACGCAAAACCCATTTCAGTGTGCTTGTGACGGTGCCGGAGCTCGCGCGGCAGCTGCGAGTTCGCCCACGTGTTCGCTGTGCGGCGACACTCCGGGCCAGCCGCCGGCCAGGGCTTGATAAACGCCGATGAGATCGGCGTAGCTTTGCGCACGCTGCCGCGCAGCGGCATCCTCGGCTTCGAGATTGCTGCGCTCGGCATCGAGCACTTCGAAGAAGCCGATCGCCCCGGCTTCGTAGCGAACGCGTGCCAGCTGCGCCGCCGTGGCGCTGTCCGCCGCGGCATGCCGCAGTTGCTCGTCCTGCCGACGCGCTTCGTCGTAGCGTACCAGCGCGTTCTCGGTCTCCTCGATCGCGCGCAGCACGACTTGTTCGTAGGTTGCGAGTTCACCGTCAGCGTTCGCGTGCGCAGCCGCCAGGCGTGCGCGCACGCGGCCAAAATCGAGGAAGCTCCAGTCGATGCCGAGCGCGACCAGGTGCGTTTCGCTGCCGTGTTCGAACAACGAATCGGTATGGATCGCCTGCGTGCCGAGCAAACCGCCCAGCGTGAAGTGCGGAAACAGATCGGCCCGGGCGACCCCGATCCGTGCCGTTGCCGCGGCCAGACGATCTTGCGCAGCCGCGACATCGGGCCGGCGCAGGAGTACGTCTGCCGGCGTTCCGGGATCGACACTCGGCGGCAACTCGCGCAGCGCCTGCGGTGTGGATAATGCCGTGTCGAGTGCCTCCGGAATTTGACCCGTCAGCACCGCCAGATGGCGAGTCGTCGCCGCGATGTCCGCGCGCAACGCCGGCACGCGCGAACTCGTGGTCGCAAGTTGCGCGCTGGCGCGTGCCGAGTCGAATTCGGTGCCGCGTCCCGCGTCGAGTCCGGCTTCGACGATGTGCAGCGTCTGCGCCTGACTCTGCGCATTCTCCTGCGCCACGCGCAGCCGCTCCTGCAGGCCGCGCAACGTGAAGTAGTCACGCGCCACTTCGGCGACGATGGCGACTTGCATGCCGCGCAGGTCGTCCGCCGCGGCCCGTGTTTCCGCAGTCTGCGCGTTGATTCCGCTGCGCACCCGTCCGAACAGGTCCAGCTCCCACGACAGCACCGCGCCGACGTCGTAGCTGTGACCGCTGCGGCTGCCGCCCGGAACCGCGGCGGTTTGATCGCGGCTCAACTTGCTTTCGCTGGCATTCGCCTGGGCCGTGATGGTGGGAAAGCGATCGAGCTTGGTCGTGCGCAGCAGCGCGTTCGCGCTCTCGAATCGGGCCAGCGCGATGCGCAGATCGTGATTTTCGCGCAGCGCGCGCTCGACGAGCTCGGTCAGCTTGGCGTCGTCGAAGCGGCGCCAGAACTGCACCTGATCGGCTTTGTCCAGGCGTTCATCGGCTGACATCCAGGCGAAGTTGCGCGGCGGTGTGATCGCCGGCGTCGAGACTTCTTCGGCGAATGCGCAGCTTGCCGTCAACAGCAGCGGAAGCGTTACGGCGAGCAAGCTCTTGAGGATTGGCTTAGGCATGTACGACGACCTCCGGCACGTGGTGCGGTTCGTGTGAGACGAGCGGGCGACCCGCAAGCTTGCGCAGCGCGACCTAGAACACTGGCGTGAGCAGCAATCCGAACAGCGTGACGCCGAGCATCCCGGCGAACACGGTAATGCCGGTTACCGACCGAACCTCGGCACCGGCGCCGTGCGAGAACACGAGCGGCACGGTGCCGGCGATGAACGCGATCGAGGTCATGACGATCGGACGCAAGCGCAGGCGGCAGGCCTCGAGCGCCGCAGCGATCGTCGCCTTGCCCTGCAGTTCGAGTTCGCGCGCGAATTCGACGATCAGGATCGCGTTCTTGCAGGCCAGGCCCATCAGCACGACGAGACCGACTTGCACGAACACGTTGTTGTCGCCGCCGGTCAGTTTCACGCCGACCAGTGCCGAGAGCAGCGTCATCGGCACGATGAGAATCACAGCCAGCGGCAGCGTCCAACTCTCGTACAAAGCCGCGAGCACCAGAAACGCGAGCAGTACCGCGACCGGAAACACGATCAACGCGGCCTTGCCTTGTGTGGCTTCCTGGTAAGACAGATCGCTCCAGTCGTAGCCCATGCCGGTCGGCAGCACTTTGCCGGCCAGCTCGCTGACCGTTGCCATCGCCTGCGCCGACGACATCACGCGGGGATCGGCTTCACCGAGCAGGTCGGCTGCCGGGTAGCCGTTGAAGCGAAGCACCGGATCCGGGCCGTAGGTTTGCTTGATTTTCACCATGCTGCCGATCGGAACCATCTCGCCTTTTGCGTTGCGCGTGCGCAACCTGCCGATGTCTTCCGCATGTTCGCGGAACGGACCGTCGGCTTGGGCAATCACCTGCCAAGTGCGGCCGAACATGTTGAAGTCGTTGACGTAAGCCGATCCGAGATACGTTTGCAGCGTGTCGAACAATTCGGTCAACGGCACCCCCTGCGCCTTGGCTTTGACCCGATCGACCTCCGCGTCGAGCTGCGGGACGTTCGCCTGATAGCTGCTGATCGGAAAGCCCATGCCGGTCGTTTGCGACGCCGCGCCCTGGAACGACGCGACGGCGTTCTGCAAGGCACCGTAGCCGAGCCCCGCGCGATCTTCGAGGAACAGCGAGTAGCCCGAGCCATTGCCGAGGCCGAGGATCGGCGGCGGCAGCAAGGAGAATGCGAATCCTTCCTTGATGCCGGCAATCTTCTGATTGATCTGCTCGTTGATCTGCTTCGCCGTGAGCTTGCGCTCGGTGAACGGCTTCAGCGGAAAGAACACGACGCCGCTGTTCGGCGTGTTCGTGAACTGCAACGGATTCAATCCCGGGAAGGCAACTTCATGCTCGACGCCGTCGACACTCATCGCGGCAGCCGCGACTTTTTTCAGTGCCGCGTCGGTACGCTCGAGCGAAGAACCTTCCGGCAGCTTCACGCCGGCGATTAGGTAGAGCTTGTCCTGAATCGGAATGAAGCCGCGCGGCACCGCCGAGAAGATCGCGCCGGTAGCGACGAGCAACACCGCGTACACGGCAAATACGCGGCCGCGATGGGACAGTGAACGCGATACGGCGTTCTGGTAGCGCTCAGATCTGCGCTTGAAAAAGCGATTGAACGGATGGAACACCCAGCCGAACAGACGATCGATCAGGCGCGAGAGCGGATCGGGTGCGGCGCCATGCGGACGCAGGAGCTTCGCTGCGAGCGCCGGCGACAGCGTCAGCGAATTGACCGCCGAGATGATCGTCGAAATGGCGATCGTGACGGCGAACTGCTTGTAGAACTGGCCGGTGACTCCCGTCAGGAACGCCATCGGCACGAACACCGCGCACAGTACGAGCGCGATGGCGACGATCGGTCCCGACACTTCGCGCATCGCCTGATGCGCCGCGGCCAATGGCGTACGGCCTTCTTCGATATTGCGTTCGACGTTCTCCACGACGACGATCGCATCGTCGACGACGATGCCGATCGCCAACACGAGGCCGAACAACGTCAGGGTATTGACGGAGAAGCCGAGTACATAGAGAGCGGCGAACGTGCCGACGATCGATACCGGCACGGCAATCAGCGGAATGATCGAAGCGCGCCAGGTTTGCAGGAACAGGATCACGACGAGCACGACCAGCAGCACGGCTTCGAGCAACGTCGTGATCACGGCCTTGATCGAATCGCGGACGAAGATCGTCGTGTCATAGATCGTGCGGTACTCGACCCCCGGCGGAAATTGCTTCGCCAGATCGTCCATCTTGTGCACGACGCTGTCGCGAATGGCCAACGCGTTCGCTCCGGGCGCCTGGAAGATGCCGAGTGCCGCCGCGTTCATGCCGTCCAGGCGGGAGCGCAGCGTGTAGTCGCCGGCAGCAAGTTCGATGCGGGCGACGTCGGACAAGTGCACGATTTCGCCATTGCTGCCGTTTTTCAGCACGATGCCGCCGAATTCGGCCGTGGTTTGCAGGCGACCCTTGGCGTTGATCAGCGTCAGAAAGTCGCTGCCGTTCGGCATCGGTTCGGCGCCGAGCTGACCGGCCGATACCTGCACGTTCTGTTCGCGAATCGCGCCGAGCACGTCGGTCGTCGTGAGACCACGCGCCGCGACTTTGTCGGGGTCGAGCCAGATTCGCATCGCGTAATCGCCGCCACCGAACTGCTGCGCGTCGCCCACGCCCGGAATGCGCGTGATCTCGTCCTTGACGTGCAGGCGCATGTAGTTGCGCAGATACAGCGTGTCGTATTTGCCGTTCGGCGAGACGAGATGCACAACCATCAGAAAGACCGGCGATTGCTTTTGCGTCGTCACGCCTTGGCGCCGCACGTCTTCCGGCAGCCGCGCCAGCGCTTGACTTACGCGGTTCTGCACTTTCACGGTGGCATCATCCGGATTCGTGCCGGGCTTGAACGTCACCGTCATCTGCAGCACGCCGTCGGACCCGGCGACGGACTTGAGGTACATCATGTTTTCGACGCCGTTGATGGCCTCCTCCAGCGGCGTCGCAACGGTTTCGGCGATCACTTTCGGATTGGCGCCCGGATACACGGTGCGCACGACGACCGACGGTGGTACGACTTCCGGATACTCGCTGATCGGCAGCATGGGCACGGCGATCAGGCCGGCCGCGAAAATCACGATCGAAAGCACGGCGGCAAAGATCGGTCGGTCAATGAAGAATTTGGAGAAATTCATAAGGATTCCTAGGCAACGAGCGGCTGCGATGCATTCAGTGCTTTCGTGATCAGCGCGCGGCGATGGCGGCGGGTTTTCTCGGCTGGCCCATTTCCACCATCGTCGGTTTCAGAGGCATTCCCGGGAAGAACACTTTCTGCAGCCCGTCGACGACCACGCGATCGGTCGGTTCCAGACCGGAGCTGATCACGCGCAGTCCGTCCACGGCACCGCCGAGTGCGACATCGTGTCGCTGCGCGGTGCTGTCGGACCCGAGCACGTACACATATTTGCGGTCCTGGTCGGTCAGCACCGCCTTGTCCTCCACCAGCACGGCGCTGAACTGCGCCGTGCCTTGCAGCTGCACGCGCGCGAACAGGCCCGGAGTCAGCGAACGATCGGCATTCGGCAGCACGGCGCGGGCGCGAATGGTCCCGGTGTTCGCATCGACCTGGTTATCGATGAAGTCCAACGTGCCGTCGTGCGGAAAACCGGTCTCGCTGGCCAGACCAACCCGCACCGGGTTGCCGCCTCCGCGATTGGCGCTTTTCGGCTGATCCTGATAGCGCAAATAGGTCTGCTCATCGGTGTCGAAATACACGTACATCGGATCGAGCGAAACGACGGTCGTCAACAGCGTGCTGTCGGCTTGCGCAAGGTTGCCGGCGGTGACGAACGCGCGGCTGATGCGTCCGGTGATCGGCGCGCGCACTTCCGTGAACTGCATATTCAAGCGCGCAGCGGTCACCGCGGCCTCGGCCGCACGCACGGCGGCGTCGCCGGATTCGGTGGCGGCGCGGCGTGCGTCGAAGTCCTCGCGCGAGATCGCCTTCGCCGCAATCAGCGCTTCGGCGCGCGCGTTCTGGCTATGCGCCAGTTTCGCGTCGCTGCGGGCGCGCTCGAGCTGCGCTTGTGCCTGAGCCAGCTGAGCTTGATACGGGCGCTGGTCGATGACGAAGAGCAGATCGCCTTTCTTTACTTCTTGGCCTTCTTTGAACGCGACGCGCTCGATATAGCCGCTGACGCGCGGCCGCAACTCGACGCTCTCCATCGCAGCAATGCGCCCGGTAAATTCGTCCCATTGCCGGACCTCCTTGCTGACGACGGGCGCGACATTGACGTCGGCAGGCGGCGGTCCGGATTTCTCGGCGGCGTGGCTGCCGCAGCCGGCCAGCATTACTGACAGCGCTGCTGCCAACGCGAGCGTAAGCAGGCGTGGCGTTATCGAAGATGCAACACGAATGGAAGAAAGGTTCATGGGACTCCGCCTCTTGAGATTGGGACTTGGTGTGATCAGTGATGACGTTCGAGCTGGCCGCGCGAGGACATCATTTGTCCGGCGCCTTCTGCGTTGAATCGAGGATTGGCTGCAGCGCTCGCCAGGTTTGCTCGAGTATTGCTTGGCCGCCGTAATCGGTTGAAAACGACGGCTCGCGATTTGGTTTTGCGAAGGCTGCGGCAATGCGCGAAGGCCGCACTTTCCGCGGCGGCGGAATGAATGGCACGACCGCTTCATCCGCCTTGCGCGGCTCGCTGCGATCGATCAGCGCGAGCGCCTGCTCTCCTACCGCGAGCGCGTCCGGCCAGTCTTCGCCAGCGCAGCCACAATTTTCCGCGGTCCGTATCGGCCGGTTGACCGCCAGCAAATGCACGCGCACATCGAGCGCGCGAGCTTCTTCGTGCAGCACGCGTACGAGCATCGTCATCGCCGCTGCCGCGATCGAGCAATAGCTGTATCCGGCCCAGGGGTGTTCCGCGCCAGGACTGCCGACGACAACATAGCTGCCGTTGCGACCGCCGCGGGTCAGCAATGGCAAGAGCGAGCGTGCCGCCGCCAATTGCGGAAACAGGTCGTCTTGCAGACGCTGCTGGAATTTTTCAACGGAGTGATCCAGTATGCGGCCGCCGAGCGGAACGCCCGACGTTGCGATCACGATGCCATCGATCGGGCGCCCGAGATCGCCGAGCGAAGCGGCAAGCAACGCACTGGATTCATTCGCAATCGAACCATCGATCGTGACCAGATCGGCCCGCGGCGACTCCGTGCGCAATCGAGCCAGTTCAGCCGAGTCCTTCGACACGGCGACGACGGGCCTGTTGGCGCGCAGCGCCGCCTGTACTATTCCACGGCCCGCGCGGTCTGCGGCGTCGATGATGACGACGGCGCCTTTCATTGTTCCATTTCCGGGACAGTTATTCCCGCATGCGGGATGATGTGATAAACCGGGTCGGCGCGGCGGTTCATCGCGGGCCCGATCCAGTTCGACCCTTCGAAAATGCGCGCGCTGAAATTCCCCAAGGTCGCGAATTCACTGGAAGAATGCGTTTTTTGGCCCACGATGGACCGCGCGTTCTGGCCTGAACCGTATACATTCTCGATAGACATCGCACCACCTCTCAACGAACTGGCGCATAATCTAAGCCCGTTGGTGCCCCTTGATTAGTCTCAAAATAAGGGAATAATCATCCCGCCACTGGTCCAATTACTTTCCGAGGAGTGCGGCTATGAATAGGGATCTGAACGACACGCTGGTCTTTGTCAAAGTCGCAGAACTGGGCAGTTTCATCAGCGCGGCCAAGGCACTGCGCTTGCCAAAGACCACGGTGAGTCGCAGGGTCCAGGAACTGGAAACCCGGCTCGGCGCGCAACTTCTGCATCGCACGACGCGCAAGCTCGGCCTGACCGAAGCCGGAAATGTCTACTTCGAACACAGCCAGCGCATCGCGCGCGAACTCGACGAAGCCGAAAGCGCCGTTGGCCAGCTGCAGAGCGGTCCGCGCGGATGGCTGCGCATCACCGCGCCGTATTCACTGGGCAACACCTGGATAGCGCCGCTGCTCGGCGAGTTTCGAGCCCGGCATCCGGAAGTGCGCGTCGAAATGGTCCTGAGCAACGAACCCATCGATCTGATCGCGAAGGAAATGGACGTCGCGCTGCGCGTCGGCAACCTGCCGGACTCGAACCTCGTCGCCCGCAAACTCGCGGTGTTTCGCACGCAGATTTATGCGAGCCCCGCCTACATCGAACGTTACGGTGAGCCGCTGCATCCCGGCGATCTGCGACACCACCGCGCTTTGTTGATACAGAAATCGTCGCAACAAAACGGCAGCTTCGTCTGGAAACTCAACGATGGCAAAGACGAAAGCGAGTTCGCGATCGATCCGGTCGTGATCGCCAATGATCCGGGCGCCTTGCGCGGTCCGCTGTTATGCGGCGAGGGATTGATGCTGGTCAGCGATGTCAGTGTGAAAGCTTACGCTGAACACGGACTCGTGCAGCCGGTGCTTGCCGGATGGCGCGGGCCGGATTATGACTTCAACGCCGTGTTTCCGCGCGGCCAGGTGCAGTCACCGAAAGTGCGCGCCTTCGTCGATTTCCTGCTCGAGCGCCTCAACTTCGACGCCGACTATATGCGCGTGCTCTGCGAAGACGGCAAGCGTTGCCACAAACTCATCGACGCCGCCGTCGAAGCGGAAGCCCCGGCGAGCGAAACGGCAAATCCACATCCGGCGATTGAACAGCGTCGTCGAGTTCCGCTGCCGGAGATCGCGACGACGAGCTAGCAATCTTTTCCCCGAAAAGCCTTCCCATGGTGCGGCGACTACTGGTGAAGAACAGAGTGCTCATCCTCTCTGGAAATTGAACCACGAGCGGTTCAACCGGCGAGTGCGGCAACCTCGACCGAGCTTGGATGCGCGTTCAATGCCACGTTGCCCCAGTGCACCAGTTCCATGCGCCCGTCGTAGAGTTCGACGACGGCGGTCAGGCTCTCGACCCAATCTCCACAATTAAGGTATTCCACGTCATTCAGCTGCTTCGCGGCCGGGACGTGGATGTGGCCGCAGATGACTCCATCAAGTTGCCGTTGACGCGCGAGGCGCGCGACAGCCTGTTCGAATTCGCACACGTAGCGGTGTGCACGCGCAATGCGTGTTTTCGCATAGCCGGGCAGGGACCAGTGTCCGCTCACGCGAAGTTTGCGCCGCGCCCACAACAGCCATCGGTTGGCGTGCAGTACGAGCGTGTATCCAACGTTACCGAGCCAGGCAAGCAGGCCGTGATAACCATGCACGGGGTCGCAGCCATCGCCGTGCACCAGCAGATAACGGCGACCATCGGCGGCGGTGTGAATCCACTCTTCGGCTACGCGAATCGCGCCGAAATTGGCGTCGGCATAAGCGCGCGCTGCAGCGTCATGATTACCGGGCACAAAGACGATGCGCTGCCCCTGGCGCGCGCGACGCAGGATTTTTTGCACCACCGTATTGCAAGCGGGCGGCCAGTAGATCGCATGCTGGATCGCCTGGAAATCAACGATGTCACCGACCAGGAACAAGTGATCCGATGAATACGCGCGCAGAAACTCGAGCAATCGTTCGGCTTGCGAGACGCGAATGCCCAGGTGCACATCCGATATGAAGATGGAACGAACGTGAGGCATGAGCGTATCTCCAGATCGTCGTCTCCTCAATGAGGAGGATTGAACGCTGTGTGCCTGATACTGCGGCGCACGGGTTGCATTGCTGTGACGTGGATTCACGCCTTTTGTGACACTCGCAGCGCAATCGGGAACGGTCGCTAGGACGCTGCGCGCAAGCTGCTTCTGGACGGCTCGCGGTCGCGGGACCGCAAATCTTCGTAAAGCTGCTCGACCTGCCGCATCAATACGGGTGCACTCCATGCGCGCGCGTCGCCCGGGCCGGCAGCAGCGAGCTGTCGGCGTTGCAGCGGCGAGCGCAACAGCGCTGCGACGTGTTGCGAGAACTCTTCGACGTCTTCACTGCTGATGCGCGCGCTGGCTGAGTCGCGCAAGACGGTTGCCGTACCCATCACGGAGGTCGAGACGATCGGTACGCCGAGCGCCATTGCCTCGATCAATACGAGGCCTTGAGTCTCCGTCGCCGAGGCGAAGATGAACACGTCGCCCGCGCGATAGCAATCGAGTAGCCCGTGCCTGCGATCGAGATTACCGACGAAGTGTACGTTTTCGTCGATCCGCAACGCTGCCGCGCGCTGCTTCAAGCGCTCGGCATCCGGGCCTTCGCCAGCAATGATGAAGAGGAGGTTCGGGAACTCGCCGACAAGCGCATGCACCACATCGAGCAGGAACACTATGTTCTTTTCCGCTGCGAGACGACTCACGGTAACCAGCGTCGGCCGCTCTCCAGCGATTCCGTGTGCACGACGAAACCGCGCGCCGTCGCCGTCGCGGAATTCGTCGAGGTGTATTCCGGTCGGAATGATCGAAGCGGGCGTGCGGATGCCATAGCGCGCGAGTACGTCGGCCATCTGCCGACTCGGCACGATCAAGTGATCGACTTCGCGGCACAGGCGCCGCGAGAAGAAGCGCGCCGCATATCGCAGCAACGGTGCCGGCAGCCATGGCAGGTAATGGGCAGCGTATTCCTCGAAGAACGTGTGGTAGCTTTCGATCGTCGGGCAGCCGAGCCGGCGCCCGAGCATCACGCCGAGCGAGTGCGCGCGAAACGGCGTGTGTATGTGGATGACGTCCCACTTGCGCAAAGCGAGAGCGCTCGCCGCATCGAGGATTGCCGCGGCTCGGATTAGACGATCTTCGGGATCGAAGAAAATCCCGCGCGAGGGAAGTCGAATGGTGTCGAACTCCGATTCGTTGTCGCAGCCGCCGTAATCGGGCGCGACGATCGTAACTGCGTGCCCGAGCTGCAGGAGTTCGCGTGCAAACGTCCGGATCGATGACGATACGCCATTGACACGCGGAAAATAGACGTCGGAAAGCATCAGGATATTCATTGTTCCCCGCAGCACGGGCCGAGCGGCGTGAATGCTGCGGGATCAATGCGACAGTTGTCTTACAACCTTTCGATGTCCGGCAAATCGTAACCAACCGTTGTTGCGATAACTTCGCGGATTCGTCACATGCGTTCGGCACGATGCGCGGTCTTTTCTCACTTCGGAAAGCGGCGCCGACGATGCTGGGCGCGCACGCGAGGCACCGGCAACGTCGCCGATTTCAGCGGGGCGCAGGCATCAAACCCGCACACCAGCAGTGACATCGTCGCGGTGTGCCCGAACGACGGCGTCCACATTTTCGCGATTCAAGGTCGCGATCACGTTTCGCCACTGGCGCGCGTTCTGCAATCTAGGATCTGCAAACAATACTTCACAGACCGGCAACAACTCTCCATTAGCCTGCTGCGGCCGCCGTTTCGGACGGCGTATTCCTCGCCCCAACTTTTGGAGAATTGCCATGAAGCATTCTGTCGTGGCGCTCGGCCTGCTGGCCGGCGCAATCAGCGTTGTCGTGCACGCGTCGGAAGGTCCGGTTCCCACCGGCGTGCCGCATCTGGATCATGTGTTCGTGATCATGATGGAGAACCACGGTTACAGCCAGATCATCGGCAATCCCAACGCGCCGTTCACAAACGCTTATGCGCTCAGCGCGAATCTCGCCACGAACTATTACGCCGTCGCGCATCCGAGCCTCACGAATTATCTCGAGGTCGTCGGTGGTTCGAATTTCTGCGTGCTCAGCGACAACAATCCGGACTGGCACAACTTCTACTGCACGCAAAACCTCGTCTCGGCGACTGCCAATACCGATACGCCAGCGAGCCCGAACATCTGTCCGATCGCCGGCGAAGGCACGGACGCGGCCACCTCGGCCGTCGACACCACGAATGAAGTGACGGGCACGCCGGGCGAAAACAATATCGACGGCACGGCCTCGATTCCCGCGGCGGTGCATACCCTCGGGAAATCGATCGCCGACCAGCTCGCCGAAGCCGGGCTGAGCTGGAAGAGCTATCAGGAAAGCCTGCCGCCGAATGGCGCCGACGGTGTCAACTACAGCGACGGATACTTCAGCGATGGCACAAATTTCGGCGCAATCCAGCCGCAACTGACGCCGCCGCTCGCGACGAGCGACGTGGTCAGGCTGTACGCGGTCAAACACAATCCGTTCGCCTACTTCCAGAGCATTCAGGAAGGATGGAATCCGAACAGCACGCTCGACAACACCGTCGATTTCGATGGCGCGAACGGTCTCTACATGGATCTTGCCAGCGACAATGTGCCCGCGTTTGCGTTCATCGCGCCGAACCAGTGCAACGACCAGCACGGGCGCGGAAATGCAGGACCGTTCTGCAATTACGATCCGACCGATAACGGCACGCAGGCCGGACTCAATCCCGCGCTGATCATCCGCGGCGATGTCACGGTGCGCAAGCTGGTTACGGCGATCAAGACCTCGCCGACGTGGCAGCATGGCAACAATGCGATCGTCGTGTTGTGGGACGAGAACGACTACAGCACGGCGCCGAACACGAACCAGGTGCCGCTGATCGTCGATACGAACTACGGTGCGCATGGCGTGACCAGCACGATGCGTTATACGCACTTCTCGCTGTTGAAGTCGCTCGAAGCGGGTTTTCGTCTACCGTGCCTGAATCATGCTTGCGACACGACGACGGCCGTAATGAGCGATCTGTTTGTCGGCGGCGGTTCGGCCGCGGCGAGCACTGCGTCGCGAGCGAGCCTCAAAGAGCTCGCCGTGAAATACAGACTGCCGGGCAATTGATGCAGCGTTGAACAATGCGCCTGCCCGCTGTGGGCAGGCGCGCCGCGCACCACTCGGTCAGGTTTCATCGAATCGCAAGAAGCGTTTCATCACGCCGTCACCCGCCGCGTGCACGCTGCGCGCCACCATATCGGCAGAGGCGGCGAATGGGCAGGATCACTCGGCGCCGATTTCTCGGCGCATCGGCAGCCGCGGTCGGCGCAGCTGCGGTCCCCAGGTTTCCCGGCGTGCTGCGCACCGCACTGGCGACGCCGCCGGCGGGCACGTCGCTGTTCTCGGTGAAGCACGTCGTGGTCCTGATGCAGGAGAATCGCTCATTCGACCACTATTTCGGCACGCTGCAGGGTGTGCGCGGATTCGGCGACCGCACCGCCCAGACGCTGCGCAGCGGCAAAAGCGTGTTCCATCAGCCGAGCGGCAATCATGTGGACAAGTATACGTTGCCGTTCCATTTCGACACGGTGACCACGAGCGCGCAATGCGGACGGGATCTCGATCACAGCTGGGCCGGCACCCACCGCGCCTGGAACAACGGCCGCTACGACGACTGGGTATCGGCAAAAGGCGCGCTGACGATGGGCCATTACACACGCGACGACATCCCGTTTCACTTCGCCCTGGCCGATGCGTTCACGTTGTGCGACCACTATTTCTGCTCGGTGATGGGACCGACCGAGCCGAACCGCTTGTATCTGTGGACCGGCACGATCGATCCGAATGGCAGCGCCGGCGGGCCGGTAATCGACAACAGCGAGACCGGTTATCGCTGGTCCACTTATCCCGAACGGCTGCAAGCGGCCGGCGTGAGCTGGAAGATCTATCAGAATACCGAGGACAACTACGACGACAACGCGCTTGCCTGGTTCGACCAGTTTCGCCAAGCGCGGCCCGGCTCGCCGCTATACGACCGCGGCATGTCCTCGGTACCCAAGGTCACCGGCAACACGACGGCTGACATCGTCTCGGCGCTCGAGCACGATGTGCGCAACGGCACGCTGCCGCAGGTATCGTGGATCGTTGGGCCGGCGGACGCGAGCGAGCATCCGACCTATTCACCGGCCGCGGGCGCCGATTTCATTGCGCGCATTCTTGCCGCGCTGACGGCCGATCCCGATGTCTGGGCGTCGACTGTATTTCTGATCAACTACGACGAGAACGACGGCTATTTCGATCATCTGGCTCCGCCCGTCGCCCCGCCGGGAACGCCCGACGAATTTGTCGGCGGGCTGCCGATCGGGCTCGGCCCGCGCGTGCCGCTGTTCGTGCTCTCGCCTTGGAGCCGCGGCGGCTATGTCTGCTCGGAAGTGTTCGATCACACTTCGGTGATTCGCTTCCTCGAAGTCTGGACGGGAGTCGCCGAGCCAAACATTTCCGCATGGCGCCGCACCCTTTGCGGCGATCTGACCTCGGCATTCGATTTCCGCTCGAACCTGGTCAGCCTGCCTTTGCTGCCGGATGCCGCGGCGCTGGCGGCGCAAGCCCTGCAACAGTGCAATTCGTTGCCGGCGCCGCAGCCGCCTGCGCAACAATCGATGCCACGACAGGAACCGGGTAGCCGGCGGGCACGCGCGTTGCCGTATCAACCGAACGCGGTCGCGCGGGTCGATCGCGCAGGCGAGCTTTGGATCACCCTGACGAATACGGGCCAGCAAGCCGTGCATTGTGCGATCCACGCCAACGACTTTCGCGCGGAGGGCCCGTGGCATTACGACGTGCCTGCGCACGGTGGTCTGGTTACCGCGTCCTTCTCGAAGCACGTCGAAAGCGGCGGCTATGATCTATCGATCCACGGTCCCAACGGATTCATGCGCCGCGTCGCCGGCGAGGTCGATGCCGCGGGCGCATATCTCGAAGCGATGGCCATCTATGATGTCAGCATGGCAGGACATGCTGCCTTGATCATCATGTTGATGAATTCCGGCGCGGAGCCGGCGGTCTTCACGATCGCAGCGGCGGGTTATCGGTCCGATGCACCATTGGCGATCGACGTTGCGCCCGGCCAAAGCATGAGCGTGCGCTGGGACGTACAAGCCCAGACAAACGGCTGGTACGACTTCGTTGCGACCGTGGACATCGATCCGCTGTTCGTGCGTCGATTTGCAGGACACATCGAACTCGCGGGAGAAAGCGTAACGGGCTAAACGGCGGTGGAAGTGAATTGCCCGCCGTTTTGAAAACGGCGGGCAAGGGCACGCAATCAATTCTATCGTGAAGCCGCGGCTGACTTGCTGGCCACGAAACCCTTCGTCCACGACGCCTCGATCAACTGCACCAGCTTTGCAGGAAGCGGCGTGTAGCCTTGTGCGTCCGCGAACTGCGCGCCGCTGCGCAAGGCCCAGCGGAAGAAGTCGAGACTCGTCGCCGTGTTCGCCCCGTTCGCAGGCATGATGATCCAGGTCGTAGCGGCGATCGGCCAGACATCTTTTCCCTGAGTTGCGACCAGAAGCAGATTGAATCTGGCAGCGTGTTCCCAATCCGCAGCTTCGACCGCATTGCGAATCGTCGTCTGCGACGGGTAGACCGTCGAGCCATCGGCACCATGGAGCGTCGCAATCCGCATGTTGTGCGCCAACGCGTAACCGTATTCGACGTAGCCAATGGAATTCGGCGTATTGGCAACCATCTCCGCGACGTTCTGGTTGCCCTCGGTGCCCATGCCGACCGGCCAGTTGATTGTCTTCGCGGTGCCGTACTTGCCGGCCCATTCCTGGCTCGTCTTGGTCAGATACGCACTGAAGTTGTAGGTGGTTCCCGAACCTTCACTACGATGCACGACGACAATCGGCGCATCCGGCAGCGATGCGCCAACGTTCAGCGCAACGAGCGCCGGATCGTTCCACTTGGTAATTTTGCCCATGAAGATTGCCGCCATCGTGGCGGAGTTGATCTGCAGACGCCGCCGGCCAAGTTCGGAGACATGTTCGACGACGACAATTCCGCCTGTGACAATCGGGAACTGCACAAGTCCACTTGCCGCGAGATCTTCCTCGGCTAACGGTGCATCGGTCGCGCCGAAATCCACCTGATTCGCTTTCGCCTTGGTAATTCCGGCGCCGGAGCCGCCGCCTTCGTAATTGACATTCACTCCGCTCTTCTTTGTCCATTCGTAGGCCCATTCCTTCAGGATCGGCTGCACAAACGTCGAGCCGGCACCATGGATCTCTGCTGGAGCCGTGGTTTTGGCTGCAGATGCGCCTTGCGCAAGAATGAACGCGGCCGCGGACACAAATCCAATAGCGACGCGGCGCCAAGGGCGATAAACAAGCGTGTTCATAAGGCTGTCCTCAACGTGGTGGTGAAACGCGGTCGAGCACCTCAAAGACACGCCGTTCCTTGCGGGAAAATCAAAGACGGAGGGTGCACGATGTGGGACGAGCAAGTTTCCTCGCCATCCACGACAGCTTCGTGACATCTACACGGGTTCGCGCGACTGCTTCGCGCCCGATCGGGGCACAATTTGCACGGCAAATGGGCGCAGATTCGAGCCGCTTCGCTCGCCCAGGCTCGTTCGCACACAACATTGAAGTGGGCAGAATTGCGCCACTTCGCCCTCGGGGGTGCGTAACGGAACGGATCGCCGCTACGCCAACAGCAGCAGTGTTGTCCTAACGAGTGACGCGCAGAAGATGCACGCTCGCTCCATCCATTCGCGTCAGCGCCACCGAAGCGAAATCAGCGGAGACGCCCGCGCCGCGCAGCGCGCATGAAACGGGCGGCCAATCCGGCTGCGCCGGTTTGCGGGTGCAGGTCAGCGTAAGGTTTGCGAACGAGTCGACGAGTTGGAAATGCGCGGCATCGGCGGCGTGGTATTGATCGAAATGCAGTCGCGTCGGCGCAGCATCGGCGGCATCCGCCAGCAATACCCATTCACCTTGCCAGGCATGGCCATCGCTGCTGTCGGCGAGCGGCAGGCGGACCAGATCGAGTGTCTGCAGCTGCAGCGTCGCATCGCTTTCGCGCGGTTGCGTAAGCCACGCGCTTGCGTGCGCGGCCGACGAAAACTCCAGGTCGAGCGTCAATGCCGAATCGCCGTGCGGCGCGGTCGAGGTCTGCACGAACGGCACGCTGCCGCCGGCCAGACGCAGCAATGGCAAATGCGCGATGTGGCCCGCGTACGGAGCCGCGCCGAAATACCACACGGCCTGGCCCGTCTCGTCATAGCTCAGCAGTGCCACGCTGAGCTGGCCGTCCTGCAATTCCAGGCTCAGCGTCGTGCGATTCGCGTCGCTGCCATTGCTGGTCCACCAAAAACCGGTCTCCGGCGTGATCGAGGGCGCGTTTGGCAGGTTGCGATCGAGCAACGAGAACGCGCGTAATTTGGGTGAAGATTGCGCGCCATCCGCTGCATAAAAACTCACGCGGTACACGCCGGGCGCGAACGCGCCGCGCTGCAGCGCAAGCGCGGGATTCAGCTCGATCGAGAATGGCGTCGCGCCGCGTTCGCACAGCTCGAGCACGGAGCGCGCATCGATGCGCAAATCGTGCTCGTCGAGGGCGATATTCTCCAGCGTCGGTGGGCAGCGAGTCGGCCATTGTCCGCTGATCGACAACGACCAGGCCGGCACAATGTGGTTGTGCGCCGTCTCGTAATCCTTGATCGTGAACGCTGCGGATTCCTCGGCCGCTAGCGCGCACGCCGCCCATGCCAGCGCAGCGGCGCCGAACAGGCGGATCCACGTGGGCGGCACTCCAGGGCGCATTCGGCAATCTTTCCTTGTCCGGTCGTGTAGCTTACAAGATAATTACTGTTGCGTTTATTTCCTGTTAGGCCCCTGAATGAGCAAGACGATTGCGGTGCTCCGCGGCGACGGCATCGGCCCGGAAATCATGCACGCCACGCTGCGCGTGCTCGATGAGCTGAAAGCCGGGCTCGAATACGACTTTGTCGAAGCCGGGTTGGCCGCGCAGGAAAAATTCGGCGAACTGTTGCCGGCGGCCACGCTGGAAAGCATCGCCAAGCACCGCGTCGCACTGAAGAGCCCGCTGACGACACCGGTTGGCGGCGGTTTTGCTTCGCTCAACGTCGAGTTGCGCAAGCGTTTCGATCTGTACGCGAATGTACGCCCGGCGCTGACGATTCCGGGTACGAAGTCGCTCTACGAAGGCATCGACCTCATTACCGTGCGCGAAAACACCGAGGGTGCGTACATCGGTGAAGGGCAGCACCTATCGGCTGACGGCGACACCGCGACGCTGACGCAGAGAGTCACGCGTCGCGGATCCGAGCGCATCGTGCGCTACGCGTTCGATCTCGCGCGCAAGGTCGGCCGCAAGAAAGTCACGATCGTGCACAAGGCGAACATTCTCAAATCCACTTCGGGTTTGTTCCTGAAAGTCGCGCGCGAAGTCGCCGCGAATTACACGGATATCGTCTGCACCGAGATGATCGTCGACAACTGCTGCATGCAATTGGTGATGAACCCGCACCAGTTCGACGTGATCTGTACGACGAATCTGTTCGGCGACATCGTCTCGGATTTGTGTGCCGGTCTCGTCGGCGGTTTGGGTCTCGCGCCTGGCGCGAACATCGGCACCGAAGCGGCCATTTTCGAAGCCGTGCACGGTTCGGCGCCCGATATCGCGGGCAAGGGCATTGCCAATCCCTGCGCGCTGCTGCTCGCCGCGTGCCAGATGCTCGATCATCTGGGTCTGATCGGGGAGGCGCAGCGCCTGCGCCTGGCGATCCGCTCGACGGTCACGGCGAAGGATCGCACCACGCCGGATCTTGGCGGGAGCGGGACAACGGAAACCTTTGCCGATGCGCTTATCGAGCGCATTCGCTAGAACGAGTCTGATTGCCGCCGCGGCGCTGCCGCTCGGCGCGTGTTCGACGCTCGGCTATTACGGACACCTCGCGCACGGCGAAATCTCGCTGCTCGCCGCGCGCAAACCGGTTGCAAAAATTCTGGGCGACCCGGCGGCTGATGCGCAACTCAAGGCACGCCTGCAATCGGCGCAAGCCGCGCGCGAATTCGCGACCGAGACACTCAAGCTGCCCCGCAACCGCAGTTACACGAGTTACGCCGATCTGCATCGTCCGTATGCGACGTGGAACGTGTTTGCCGCGCCGGAATTTTCCGTCGAGCCTGTGCACCACTGTTTCCTGATCGCCGGCTGCCTGGCTTATCGCGGCTATTTCGAAAAGGACAAGGCAGAAAACGCGGCGGCGAGCCTGCGCGCGCAAGGTTACGAAACGTGGATCGGCGGATCGTCGGCACATTCCACGCTCGGCTGGTTCGCCGATCCGATTCTCAACACGATGCTGCGCGGCGACGACGACGCGCTGGCCGGCACGATTTTCCACGAGCTCGCGCACCAGCAGCTCTACGTGAAGGGCGACACGCAATTCAACGAATCGTTCGCCACATTCGTGCAACGCGAAGGCTTGCGTCAATGGCGCAGCATGCGTGGTCTCCAGGCGCGCGATGATTCGGCGCAATCGCGTGACACTCAGTTCACGCCGCTCGCGCTCGCGTTGCGCGAGCGGCTGCGCGCGCTGTACACGCGTGGGTTGACGCCCGCGGTCATGCGCGAGCGCAAGCGCGAAGAGATAGAGAACTTCCGCCACGACTATGCTCGACTGCGCGATTCGCAGTGGGGCGGGCGGGGCGACTATGACGGTTGGGTTTCGTCGGAAATCAACAATGCCAAACTCGCGGCGCTCGGCCTCTACGACGGCTGGGTGCCGGCGTTCACGGCGCTGTACGACAAGGAAAATCGCGATTGGACGAAGTTCTATGCCGCTGTCCGTGCGTTGGCACACATGAATGCGGCCGCGCGCACGCGCGAGTTGCGACATTTGATGCCCGCACCGCATTGATCGAACGATGATGTCGCGCGATGATGGAGACGGCGCGATTCGCGGGTGATCGAAGCCGTGCATTATCTCGTTACCGGCGGCAGTGGGTTCATTGGCAGTGCGCTCTGTCGTGCGCTGATCGCCGATGGTGAGCGCGTCACCGTGCTCACTCGCGATGTCGTCCGCGCCCGCACACGATTGCCGGAAAGCATCGCGCTGCTCGACAGCCTGCATGAGGCGCGCGAGGTCGACATCGTCGTCAATCTGGCTGGCGAAAACCTGTCCGGCAAACGCTGGACGCCCGCGCTCAAGCGCGAATTCCGCGATTCGCGCCTGGTCACGACGCGGCGCGTGCTCAACTGGATGTCCGCGCAGCCGCGCAAACCGCGCGCGTTGATCTCGGGCTCCGCGATCGGCTGGTATGGCGCGCACGGTGACGAGGAACTGACCGAAGGCGCTGCGCCGGGCGAGGATTTCGCCGCGCAGCTCTGCCGCGATTGGGAAGCCGAGGCGATGAAGGCGACCGCGCTCGGCGTGCGTGTATGCGTGTCGCGCACCGGCATCGTGCTCGATCGCGGCGGCGGTGCGCTCAAGAAAATGCTGCTGCCGTTCCGGCTCGGATTCGGCGGGCCGCTCGGCGATGGTCGGCAATGGATGAGTTGGGTCGCGCGCGCCGACATCGTCGCGCTGCTGCGCTGGCTTGCGCAGAACGAGCATGCGAGCGGCGCTTACAACAGCACGGCACCGATGCCGGAACGCAACGCCGACTTCGCGCGAATTCTTGGTCGCTGCGTGCATCGTCCGGCCGTGATGCCGATGCCGGCCTTCGCGCTGAAGCTGCTGTTCGGCGAAATGGCCGACATGCTGCTGACCGGCCAACGCGTGCTGCCCGCGCACGCCAGCGCCGAGGGTTTCCGCTTCAAATACGCGGAACTGTCCGCGGCGCTCGCGGCGATATTGCAATGACGGCTACGCGGCCGGCCACAACCAGCAGAACGTCGCAGCGGTAATGACGGCGTAAATGATGCCGTCGATGAAGTATTTGACGCTGACGGTCAACGGTTGGCCGCGCCAGATCGCATTCGGAATCTCGCCGAACGAATAGCCCAGCAAGGCGGCGAGACCGACGGTGTGGAAAACGAGGTGCCGACCCGGCTGCGCAGGCAGCGCGTGTCCCGCCAGGCCAGCGCAGGCCAATGACACCAACAGGCAGAACAGGAACCACACGCCGAGGAACGTGCCCATGTTCATCTGCCCGCTCGCGCGGATGTTGATGTTGGCGACCGGACCCTGCTTGAACTTCTCCTGCAGCGCAGGATCCTTCAGGGCTTCCATGCTCTTGCAGTACGGGATCGCGTACGCGCCCGGCGCAGCGCCGCCTTTGCGCATCGCCGCGGCGATCTCGTCTTCGTTGCTGAAACCGTGATAGTCCGGCGCGTGCCAGAACTTGAACAACATGTTGATCAATGCGCTGGCGATGAACACGAATACGCCCGACAGCACGATCGGAAGCCAGAACGACGCAAGCGACATAAGTTCCTCCCGGATGATTGATGAAAGCGAGCAGCGATTCCCGTGCCCATAGTGCCCGAAACCGTGGTGCTTGACATTTAACCAGTTATGCAATTAACCTTTTGGTTAAATGAATACCGCGATCCTCGACGATACCTTCGCCGCGCTTGCCGATCCGACCCGGCGCGCGATCCTGGCGCGCCTCGCCGGCGGCGCCGTGACCGTCAACGAACTGGCCGACCCGTTCGATATCTCGTTGCCGGCGATCTCGCGGCACCTCAACGTACTCGAACGCGCCGCGCTGATCGTGCGCGAGCGCGAAGGCCAGTTCCGTCGTTGCCGGCTCAATCCGGATGCCCTCAAGGCCGCGAGCGAATGGCTCGATTTCCACACCCGCTTCTGGGGCGCAAGTTTCGATCGCCTCGCGCAGCACCTGAAGAATCCGCCCGCAAAACCGACCAAACCAGCCAGACCAAGGAGACGCCATGGCCACCGCAACCGCAGCCAGCGCTGAATTGTCCACCACGTTGACGATGACCCGCCGCTTCGAGGCAACACCGCAGCGCGTCTTCGAAGCGTGGCTCGACCCCGAACAGGTCGCGCTGTGGATGGGGCCGCGTGGCTTTCGAGCCGATGTGAGCGAACTGGATGCGCGCACCGGCGGCGCGTACGCGATCACCATGCACATGTCCGATGGCTCCAGCGTGCGAGTCAGCGGGGTCTACAAGGAAATCACCCGTTACACGCGCCTCGTGTTCACCTGGAAATGGCAGAACGACATGCAGGACACACAGGTCACGCTGACGTTCAAGCCGGTCGGCAAGGCCACCGACATGACGCTCGAGCACACCGGTTTCCCGGACCGGGCGCAGCGCGACAACCACACCCAGGGCTGGATCGGTTGCCTGGACAAGCTGGCAGAACTACTGGCCGCATAGCGCGGTGTCCGGCGCGCCGAATCCGGATCCTTTCGTCTCAGGAGATTTCAATGAAGCTTTATTATTTCCCGCTGTCCACCTATTCCCAGAAAGCGATGATCGCGTTCAACGAGAAGGGCGTCGCCTACGACCCGGTCGTGGTGCAGCTGTTGGTTCCCGCCGAACGCGCCGAGTTTGAGAAAATTTATCCGATCGGCAAGGTGCCATTTCTTCAAGCCGCGGACGATCATGCGGTGCCCGAATCGACTTCGATCATCGAATATCTCGAGGACAAGTTCCCGGGAACGCCGCGGCTGATTCCGGCCGGCAACGGCGACGCGCCCCGGCAGGTTCGTTTCACCGATCGCATGACCGATCTTTATTTCACCGAACCGCTTTCGGAACTCGTCTCGCAACAGCTCGGGCTGCGCCCGAAAGACGACGACAAGGCCGCGCGTGCGCGCAAATACATCGGCATGATCTACGCGCACTGGGATCAACGCCTCGCGACACGCAAATGGCTTTGCGGAGACGATTTCAGCATGGCCGATTGTGCGGCGATTCCGGGCCTGTTCTATGCGCAATCGGTAATGCCGTTCGCCGCGTATCCGCACGTCGTTGCCTATTGGCAGCGCGCGCAGCAGCGTCCTTCATACGCCAAGGTGCGCGCCGAGTTCGAACCGATCTGGGACGAGATGGTCGGGCAGGATCGCGCCGCCTGACGAGTTCGCCTGAGCGGGGCAGGCCGCTGGCCTGCTTCGCTCAATGCGGGTACTGCGCCGTAAGCTCCACTTCGACCACGAACGCGGGCAGGTAGAGACGCTGCACCTGCACCCAGGTAGCCGCGGGAAAATCAGCACCGTAATACTCTTTGCGAATGTCTTTGTTGCGAATGAACGCATCGAGATCGGTGGCGTAGACGTTCTCTTTGACGACGTTGCGAAAATCCAGCCCGTTCGCCGTCAGCGTCTTCTTCAGCGTGTCGTACGCTTTGTGCATCGCGGCCGGCATTTCGCCGGCGCCGACACTGCCGGAAATGTGCAGCGTGTCGCCGATCCGAACCGCCTCGCAATAGCCGATGTCGGTCTCCACGGCAGCGTTGACGTGGTAGCAGCTTTTCGCCGGTTCCACACGCGCGCTCGCACAGGCCGTCAGCAGACCGATAAGGCCAATCACCAGCAGACGAAACATGGTCGCTCCGATCAGAAATGGGCTGCCATTGTCGTAGCACAGCATCGACGCGTCGATTCGCTTCGGCGCGGCTTTGGCTCCGCTGGCCGCGCTCAGTGCAGAACAGTTGCGCGATCCAGCATTTCAGATTGCGCGCGAACTGCCGGGAATGCGTGCCTCAGTCGAAGCCATTGCGAAAGATGATGTCATTTGTTCCGATCAAAGTGAACGCTTGGTTGAAACTTCCGCTGCCGACGATATCCGTGCCGACGCGAAGCCAGTCCGGATCGAGATTGGCATTGCGCACCCATGATTGCAGGTCCCCAACGAATGGGGTGCCTGGCGCGACAATGGGTTTGGGCGCAGACAACCAGAGAAACGTACCGCTGTTCATGAGCACCTTGGGCACAAGAAAGTAGTGTCCGGCATCAAGAATAAGGGGCGGGCTTATCGTTGCGGTGATCAAAGCCTGGCCGCCACTGACGGGGCCCTCGCCGCCGGTGGTCTGGTTCGGAATCGGGTGGATGCCGTTGACGACGGAATTGCTGACGAAGTAGCTCGGATTCACAAGTGTAACTGTGAAAGACAACGTGGCTGCTGCGCTATCGCGGCTGGCGAAAGCGATGTCCGACGGCGAGTTTGCCCGCGTGGGTACTTGGTTGGATGCGGGACTCGTCGAATCCAGCGGAAATACGCGATAGATTTCCAGCGCGACTTCGGCCACATCCGATGCGGAGGATCCCGAGGGCAACAAACCGTTCAACACGGCGGTCGTAATCGAGGTTTGTGTCGCGAGGACGAAATCGTCGGCGGCTTCGATTTCGATCGAGCCCCCGCTTGCAACGCGCGCCGCAACAGCCATTTTTCCGTCTGGCGATCCGCTGTTGAAGCTGTACGGCTCGGCGTATGCGGCGCTGCTCAGCGCCGCAAGCATCGCGACTAGCGGCAGATGGAACGATCTGCGGATCAATCCTCTTCCACCCTTGGCTTGTAAGCCTCCGTCAGTTGCTTCTGCACCTGCGGCGGCACCGGATCGTAGTGACTGAATTCGATCGCGTAGCGGCCCTGGCCGCCGGTCATGGCCTTGAGTTCCGTCTGGTAGTCGGTGACCTCGGCGAGCGGCACTTGCGCCTTGATCACAAGCTCGCCGCCGCGCAACGAATCGGTGCCGTTGATGCGCGCGCGTTTGCTGGCAAGGCCGCCGGTGACATCGCCCATGTAGGCGTCGGGCACGAACACTTCGAGGTTCACGATCGGTTCGAGCAACTGTGGACGCGCTTTCGCGATCGCATCGAGGAACGCTTTCTTGCCGGCACTGACGAATGCGACTTCCTTTGAATCGACCGGGTGATACTTGCCGTCGTAGACGATGACTTTCACGTCCTGCATCTGGTAGCCGGCGACGGCGCCGTGTTCGAGCACTTGGCGCACGCCCTTCTCGACCGCGGGAATGAACTGGTTTGGAATCGTGCCGCCTTTGACTTCGTCGGAGAACTCGAAGCCGCTGCCGCGTGGCAGCGGTTCGACGCGCAGGAATACTTCGCCGAACTGGCCGGCGCCGCCGGTCTGCTTCTTGTGGCGGTGATGGCCTTCGGCGCGGCCGGCGACGGTTTCGCGATAGGCGATTTTCGGCGGCCGCGTCTTCACCTCGACGCCGTAACGCTCCTTCATGCGTTCGAGCATGAGCTTCAGATGCAGATCAGAAAGACCGCGCACGACGGATTCGTTGAGTTCCTTGTTGTGCTCGAAGCGGAAGCACGGATCTTCCTCGGTGAGCTTGTGCAGCGATTGCGCGAGTTTCTGCTCCTGGCCCTTGTGCGCGGGTTCGACCGCGAGTCCGAACATCGGCACCGGAAATTCGAGCGGCTGCAGATGGATCTGATCCTCGTCGTGCGAGTCGTGCAGGATCGCGTCGAAGTGGATTTCCTCGATTTTCGCCACCGCGGCGATATCGCCCGGAATCGCATGGTCGATCTCGATGTGATCCTTGCCCTTGAGCTTGAACAGATGTCCGACCTTGAAGGGTTTTTTGCCGTCGTCGATGAACAACTGCGTGTCTTTCTTCAGCGTGCCCTGGTAGACGCGGAACACTGAAAGCTTGCCGACGAATGGATCGTTGACGATCTTGAATACGTCGGCGATGACGTGCTGCGCCGGATCGGGTTTCGCCTCGATCGGCTTCGCGTCCGCGCCCGAACCTTTGACGAACGGCGGCGGATTGCCTTCGAGCGGATTCGGCAGCTGTTTTTCGATGATATTCAGCAGTTCCTTCACGCCCGCGCCCGTGCGCGCGGAGACGAAGCACACCGGAACCAGATGCCCCTCGCGCAGGCATTGTTCGAACGCATCGTGCAATTCCTGGCCGGAAAGACCTTGCTCGCCCTTGTCGAGGAAGTGATCCATCACGGATTCGTTGATCTCGACGACCTGATCGATGATGCGCTGATGCGCTTCGGCAACGGTGGAAAAATCGGCCACGCCTTCCGGCTTGAAGAAGCAGTCGACGACCGTTTTTCCATCCTGTGCGGGCAGATTGATCGGCAGGCACTCCGGCCCGAACGTCTCGCGCAGTTGGTCGACGACCTTGCGGCAGTTGCCGCCGTCCATCTTGTTGACAACAAGTACGCGCGCGAGTCCGCGCGCCTTAGCGTAATCCATCATGCGCAGCGCGCCGTGTTCGATGCCGTTGTGCGCATTGATGACGATCGCGCAGGTTTCGACCGCGGCAAGCGCGGTCAGAGTCGGGCCGCGGAAATCAGCGGCTCCGGGTGTGTCGATCAGGTTGATGTGGCAGTCGCCGTGATCGATCGAGGCGATCACCGTGTTGAGCGATTGCTTGCGTTCCTTCTCCATCGGCTCGTAGTCCGAAACCGTGGTGCCGCGCTCGACGGAGCCGGGAGTTCCGATCACGCCGCCCGCATGCAGCAGGGCTTCGAAAAGCGTGGTCTTGCCCGCGGCCGTGTGTCCGACGAGCGCGATATTTCGGATGCCTTCGGTGGTGTGGCCCATGACCGCTGTCTCCTTGTCCGCTAGCGTTGCGCTGGGACTGCCAAGCCTTCTCCTTTCCGCGACTCAGGTCAAGCGGCGTTGCGACACTTCGCTCCTATGCCGAAAATTGCGCCTGCATTTCCGGCATCCCGAGCTTCCCTGGTCATGGCGCCGGAAATTGCTCCTGCATTTCCGGCATACCGACCTTCCCTGGTCATAGCGCCGGAAATTGCTCCTGCATTTCCGGCATACCGACCTTCCCTGGTCATAGCGCCGGAAATTGCTCCTGCATTCCAGCATATCGAGCTCCCTGGTCATAGCGCCGGAAATTGCTCCTGCATTTCCGGCATACCGACCCTCCCTGGTCATAAAAAAGCGGGCCATTGAGGCCCGCAAGTGCTGCAGATTGTTCAGGGCGTTCTACTGCTGTTTCTGCTTGCCAGCGTCGCCGCTGTCGTCGTTGCTCTTGGCCTTCTTGTTCATCGCCAGGCCTTTGGCGCTCGAGAATTCCGTGATCGACAGCTTGGCGTCCTTGTTGGCGTCGAGCTTGGCGAACTGGTTTTTCAGCTTCGAGTCGGCCGCCGCTTCCTGCTTGTCGATGTAGCCGTCATGGTTGACATCAAGCGAGTCGAACTTCGACTGCATGCCGATCGTCTGCGAACTCAGGTCGCTGGATGTCGCGCTCGAACTCGTGCTCGAGCTGCTGCTGTACGGAGTGGTCGAATGGGACGTCGGCGATGTCGTGTCTTCCATCGGCTTACCCTTGGACGTCGGGTCCGGATCGGGCGGCGGATTGGTCGCGAACGCGGCGCCGGCCATCAGCGCAAGCGCCAGGCCGCCGGCAAGAAATACAGGTGAACGTTGAGATGTCTTCATGGCTTTGCTCCTGCTCTTGGGGAGTGATGTGCGGAAACGGCCCATGGCACGTGTTCCGCGGAAACTTCGCGATGGAAGTTTCCAAACCGGCTGTGCCGGTCATCGAGCGCGCACGGCGCTCGATGGTTTGACCGTACGCCTGTGGTAAAAAACCACCGCTGAACGCGGGAGCATCAGTGCTGGCCGTCGTTGCCGCCCTGGTCACTCTTGTCGTCCTTGGACTTGGGCTTCTTCAGTTCGTCCTTGGGCTTGGGCTCGCCTGCGCGCGGCTTGGCTTTGGCCACCATCGTGGGCGCCTGCGCGGATTCGCGCTTCTCGGCTTGCGATGCCTGCGAGGGTTTTTGCGTCTCGGGCGTTGCTGTTTCCGGACGCTTCGATGCGGTCATGCGCGATTGCTGCGATTGTGACCGCTGCAGCTGCGTTTGTTGCTGCGGCGTCTGCGCCTGTTGTTGGTGCGCGGTCGAAATCTGCTGCTGAGCACGCTGCTGTTGCATGCTCGTCGCCGCGGATTGCGTGACCGTCGCGGCGGCTGGCGCGCCCTGTTGTTGCTGCGTCGTGCGGGCTACGGCCTTGGCCGGCCGCTGCGGCTGACTCGGCCGGATTGCGCGTGACACCCATTGCTCGCGCTGCGCATAGAACGGACGGTTGTGATAATGCTGGTCCCAATACAGCCCGAGCGAAAAACTCACGACCGGAATACCAATGCGCGGGCCATAATCGATCACGACCACACGCTGGCCACCGTAGTCTTCCTCGAGGAATGTGCCGGGGACCCAGCCGCGGTCCGCGCCGGCGATGACGTCGCACCAAGTCCAGCCGTCAATGCAGCCTTGAATCGATACGGGCGTACCGGCGTTGAGTTCGGCGATCGACGGATAGGCCGGATCCGGCCCGGCCTGCAGGCTGATGTCATCGACGACCCAACCTTCGGCGGCGGCCTGTGCTGCGAGCGGCGCGCACAATACCAGCGCCGCGAGTGCATAGGTGATTCGTTTCATGGCGATCTCCTTCCATGTTGACGCCGGACATTTTGTGCTGCGCCGACTGAACGCGCCTGCGCTGGCACGTGAATGGTGGCGAAACGCAATCGAAAGACGATTTTCACAAGGCGTATTCATCGAGCGCAATCGGCACTGAACGACGCGCTCGACTATGGCGCGATTCAGAACGAATTCATTGCCTCAAACCTAGCCTCGTCATACGAGTTCAACGAGGGCATGTCGTCCTCCAGGAGGCAGAATGAAACGCTTCACTCAAACTGTCATCGCCGCGCTGGGACTTGCCGTGACGGCTTCCGCGTTCGCGCGCTACGACGACGACGAGACGCGCATGCGAGTGCGCGAGTCGTTCTTCGATCATGCGCGCGTGATCAGCGTCGACCGCATCGTCGCGATGGAAAACCAGCCGGTCTCGCGCGAGGAATGCTGGAAGGAGCCCAAGGACGAATACCATCCCGGCACCACGTATCGCCGCGAAATCGAGGAAACCACTCCGGGCAGTTACAACAACACCGCGGTGCGTACGGAAGTCGTCGACCGCGGTGGTTATTACACACACCGTGACGAGAATCGTTGCGAAACCCGCACCGAATACGTGCCGGGTTCACCGCGTACGATAGCCTACGACGTGGTGTTCCGCTACAACGGCCAGGATTTTCACGAACGCATGGATCATGACCCTGGCTCGCGCGTGCGCGTGCACGTGGACGACGGCTACGTCGAAGTTGCCGAGTAACGTTGGCGGGGAAATGGGAAGGATGCGGGAGCCGCTTGGCTCCCGCGTTTCTGTATTGGCCCGAAGACAGGATGTCGAGCGCAGTGGCTCAATAGAGGTTCTTACAGCAGCCGCAACAGTTCCGGCATGATCGGCAGCTTGCGTACGCGCACGGTGCTCGCGGCATAGATTGCGTTGGCCAGCGCGGGTGCCACGCTCGGGATGCCGATTTCGCCGGCGCCGCTCGGGTTTTCGCTGGATTCCACAATGTGCACTTCTACATTTTTTGGCGCCTGCGCCATACGCAGCAGCGGATAATCCGGGAAGTTGCGTTGCTGGACCTGGCCTTCCTTGACGGTGACGGCCAAATTCAGCGCCGTGGAAATGCCGTCGATCGTGCCGCCGATCATCTGCGCTTCCAGGCCGAGCGGATTCACCGGGCGGCCGACGTCGACCGCGCAGACGGCGCGATGGAATACCAGATCTTTGCCTTCCACCGAGACTTCGAATGCGTGTGCGCAGTAGCCGCCGAATGTGAAATGGCAGGCGATGCCGACGCCGTGGCCGTCCGTGCGTTTTTCCTTCCAGCCGACTTTGTCGGCGGCGAGCTGCAGCACGCCGGCCAGTCGGCCTGTGTCGAAGACGGGGTCGTCGGGCGCGCTGGAACGCAGCTTGCGTGGCGCACCAAGCAGGTCCAGGCGCAACTGCACCGCGTCCTGCTTCGACGCCAAGGCGAGCTCGTCGATGAAGCTTTGCACCGCGAAAGCGTGGAACGTGTGGATCGGTCCGCGCCACCAGCCTCGTGGCATGCCCGAGGCAATCGGAAAGAACGTCTTGTCGAGATTGGCCACGAGTCCTGCCGGAAAATCCTCCGGTTCGATGCAGCCGACATACAACGGAGCGCTTTTCATGCCGCTGTCGCGATAATTGCGTGGCGTTGCCGCGCAACGATGCGACCAGGCGACGACTTTCTTTTTCCGGTCCAGACCGGCGCGCATCGCGTGCACGCCGAACGGACGATAGAAGTCGTGTTGCAGATCGTCCTCGCGCGTCCAGATCAATTTCACCGGCTTGCCGTTCGTTTTTCCCGCGATTTGCACGGCTTCGGCGACGAAATCATTTTTCAGGCGCCGGCCAAAACCGCCGCCGGCGCGCATCAGGCGGATCTCGATGTCCTTGCGCGCGATTCCGGTGAGATTGCTGATCGTTTGCGAAGCGCGCGACGGTGATTGCAATGACGCGATCAGCAATGCCTTGTCCTTCTGCACCTGCACGAGTGCGCCGGGCGGCTCCATCGTGGCATGCGCCAGGAACGGCATTTCATAGCGCGCTTCAAGCCTAGTCGTAGCGGATTTGTAGGCTTTGGCGAAATCGCCGTCCTTGCGCACCGGCACCGCGTCGGCATCCTTGTCGAGCAACTCGTTCGCTTTCGTCGCAAGCGTCGAGTTCGACTCCGTTGCCCACGGCCCGGCTTTCCATTCGATTTTCAGCCGCTCGCGTCCTTTGAGCGCGGCCCACGTATTTTCCGCGAGCACGACCACGCCGCTGGCGAGCGGGCCGTCGATCGGCTCCTCCGGTTTCGGTCCGGCGATCACGAACACGTCTTTCACGCCGGGAACCTTGCGCGCTTCGGCATCGTCGAGCTTGTCGACCGAGCCGTCCAGGTGCGGACAGCGCAGGATCACCGCGATCAATGCATCGGCGAGGTAAGCATCGATGCCGAACTGCGCGCGGCCGGTGACGATGTCGGCGGCATCAACGGTCTTCGTCGGCTTGCCGATGATGTTGAACTGCTCGGGAGATTTTAGCGCCGGCGGCTCTTTGGGCGGATCGAGCGCCGCCGCGGCTTCGACGAGTTCGCCATAGCCGAGTTTACGGCCATCCGGCGCGATCACCTGGCCCGCAGACGTATGCAGGCTTTCTTTCGGCAGATCCCAGCGGTTCGCCGCTGCTTGCACGAGCAGCGCGCGCGCGGTCGCGCCGGCCTGGCGCAACTCCGTCCACGCCGTCGGAATATTGTCGCTGCCGCCCGCACCCTGGTCACCGTATTTGTTCGAAGGCCCCTTGTCCGTGTCGATGTAGCCATACGGCAACTGTTCGACGCGCACGCGGTCCCATTCGGCGTCGAGCTCTTCGGCAATCAGCATCGGCAGTGACGTTTTCACGCCTTGGCCGATTTCGGTCGCACGCGCGCCGATAATGACGTCGCCATCCTTTTCGATACGGATGAAAGGCCCGAGCGCCTGCGCTTCCTCGCGCGCGCCGAGGTAGGGCAGACCCTGCGCGCGCACGCCACGCCAGCCCACGAGCAGCGCGCCCGATGCGGCCGCAGTCACGAACAAAAACTTGCGACGCGAATAATGTTCCATTATTTCTTCATCGCCTCCGCCGCGCGCTGGATCGCCTTGCGAATACGCGGATAGGTGCCGCAGCGGCACAGGTTGGCGATCTTGCCGATGTCGTCGTCGCTCGGATGCGGATTCGTGCGCAACAGGTCCGCCGCCGCCATGATCTGGCCGGCCTGGCAATAGCCGCATTGCGCAACGTCCTCGTCGATCCAGGCCTGCTGCAACGGATGCAGTCCGGGATTGCCGGCCAGGCCTTCGATCGTCGTCACATCATGGCCGCTGACCGCCTTCGCCGGCGTCACGCACGCGCGCTGTGCCTTGCCGTCGACCAGCACCGTGCACGCTCCGCAATAGCCGATACCGCACCCGAACTTGGTGCCGGTCAGGCGCAGCACATCGCGCAAGTACCACAACAGTGGCATGTCCGGATCGCCATTGTGAAAGAACGCCTTGCCGTTGATGCGCAACGGCAGCACGGGTTCCTTGGCACTTTGCGCCACGGGCGGAACCGCGATCGGTTTGGCGTGTCGGACGGTCTTCTCAGGCATGCGCGAGTTCTCCTCGTCTGGGATTTTGGCATTAACTTGCCGGCCGCGTCATTCCCGCAGGCGCGGGAACGACGCCACGCGGCCACTTAGCGAGGACGCACGACGCGCGTCCAAAACCAATAAACCGGCAACCCGGCGAGCGTGATCAATACCCCCATACCCGCATCGCGCGGATTGCTCCAGGAGGTCACGCCGACAATCCACGACACGACGATCAGGAACGCGATCGGCAACCACGGATACAGCGGCACCCGGAACGCGACGGTTTCGGTCGAGTTGCGGTGGTACCAGAATACGGTGCCGATAACGGCGGCGATGCCGAGCCAGTCGCCGACCGTGGAGTAGTTGAGCAGCTGGTCGAACGTGCCGGTGAGGGCAAGCAGGATCGCCCAGCCGGCGAGCAGCAGCAGGGCGATGTTCGGCGAACGCCAGCGCGGGTGCAGTTTGCCGGCGGAGCGGAAGAACACGCCGTCGGCGCCCATGACCTGAAACACGCGCGCGCCGCCGATCAGCATGACATGGCAGAAACCCAGAGCCGAGGTCGCGATGCCGGCGGCGATCAGGCGCGCGCCGGTGTCGCCGAGTGCGTGGCGCATGAGGTCGGCCGCCGGAGCCTTGCTCGCGGCGAGTCCGTCGTGACCGAGCACGGCAAGATAGGCGACATTGGCGAGCAGATAGCACGCGGCGATCAGCAGCATCGCGAACACGATTGCGCGCGGAAGGTTGCGTTGCGGGTCGCGGATTTCGCCGGCGATATCGTTGATGTGATACCAGCCGCTGTAGCTGAACAGCACCGGCATCAGCGCGCCGAACAGCGCAAGTGGATTGATCGCGGCCGGTGCTGCGGCCGGCGCCGGTGCCCCGCGTGCGACGAGTCCGACCACGATCATCGCGCTGATCGCGCCGAGCTTGAGCACGGTGAGGATATTCAACGTAAACGCGCCGGAACGGATGCCGAACCAGTTGATGCCGGCGAGGAAGACGATCGTGCCGACCGCGTACGGCCGCACATCGGGCAGGTTCACGCCGAGCGCGACGCTTGCGTAGTCGGCGAACACGCTGGCGAGCGCGGCGAGACTGCCCGAGTAGTTCACCGCGAGCAGATTCCAGCCGTAGACGAACGCGATGATCACGCCGAACGCCTCGCGCAGGTACACGTAGCCGCCGCCGGCGGTTGGCCGGCGCGCGCCGAGTTCGGCGTAGCACAGCGCGCCGGTCAGCGCGATCGCGGCGCCGATGGCCCAGGCGATCAGCTGCTCCGCGCTCGACCCGGTGTGCAGCGCGATCGTCGCCGGCGTGCGGAAGATGCCGATGCCGATGACGCCGTTGATGACGACGGCCATCGACGTCCACACGCCGAGGCGGCGTACGTAGCCGGGCGATGCCGTTGCGGTCGCTGTTGCCGATTCGTTGCCCACGCCAGGTTCCCGTCGTCGCGAGGTCCGCAGAATGGCCGAGGAACGGCGTCATGTCGAGCGTCTCATGACATCCGGCACGTGCGAAAAATCGGCGCCCGCGCATGATTTGCACAATTCCGGATGCGGGCTCGACCATGAAGAATTGCGCGATGCTGATGTTGGCGACGGCGTTTGCCGCTCCCGCGATGGCCGACGAAGCACCGGTTTCCGTGAAAACGGACCTCGTCGGACTGACGCAGGAACTCATGGATGCGATCGGCGACGGCAACAAGGAGGTCTGGGAACGCATCGCTGCCGACGATGTGCTGGTCACGGACGAGTTCGGCCGGCGCCAGGCCAAACGGGAACTGATCGATGGCCTGCGACCGCTACCGCCGGGATTCTCGGGCAAGATCGAAGTGCGCGATGTGCACGCGCGCAGTTATGGCGACACCGCCGTGCTCGATTTCGAGGATTACGAGACGGAAAGCGTTTTTGGCCAGAAATTCATCGTCCGCTACATTTCGACCGCCACTTACGTGCGCCGGAACGACGCCTGGAAACTCGTCGCCATGATGGACGTCACGCTGCCGACTCCGCCGCCGCAGCTGGATGTGCGCGGCGTCAAGCTCGTCGATTACCCGGGCACGTATCGATATGGGCCGGAGCGCGCGTTCATCGTTGCGATTGAAAACGGCAAACTCGTCTATCGCGGCAAGGCTGGACGCACGCCGAATCCGCTCGACGCCATCGCCAAAGACGTATTCATGGGCGGCGACGACGAGAAAAATCTGCTGATTTTCCGGCGCGACGAGTCCGGGAAGATCATCGAGCTGGTCGAACGCCGCAAATACAACGATCTGCATATGTCGCGCGAGGCTGGCACGCAATCACATTGATTCGTCCCTGAGCGCTGCCACAGTCGGCATACTGCATCTCCTCAGCGCATGCACGCGATGCGCTTCAACGCATCGCGTGAGCGCATGCGCTTACTCGCGCCATCCTTGGCGTTCGCCCTTCGGGCCAGCTGCGCTGTTCGCGCGCCGCTCCCGGCGCGCGCAGTCGACTTGTTTTTTTGCGCTGCACAAGCACAATGAAGGATCTTTCGTGCGAGCCCGCGCCGCCCATGACCGTAGTGCCGATTCCGACTGGACCGACCGCCGCCGTGAACGCGTCGTGGGTCGTGCTCAAATTCGGCGGCACGAGCGTGTCCACGCGCGCGCGCTGGGACAAGATCGCCGCGATCGCGCATGCCTGGCGCGAGCAGGGCAAGCATGTGCTGATCGTCGTCTCGGCGCTGTCCGGCATCACCGACAAGCTCAAGGCGCTCTGCGACGCGCAAGCCGATGCGGGCAGGCGCGCAGCGATTCGCGATGAAATCTTCGCGCGTCATCAGGCTATGTTCGCGGAACTCGAACTCAGCGATCACGCACCACTGCATTACTGGCTCGAACGCCTCGATGCGCTCGTCGCGAATGTGCGCGCCGATGCCGGCGGCCTGCCGTGGCAAGCCGAAGTGCTCGCGCTCGGCGAACAATTGTCGAGCACACTCGGCGTGGCGTATTTGAATTCGCTGAAGATGCCGGCGGTGTGGCTCGATGCGCGCGAGCATCTGCACGCGCAGCCGATGCCGAATCAGAATTCCTGGGGTCGCTATCTGTCGGCATCGGTGCCGACGGCGCCGGACCCGACGTTGAGCGAAACGCTTGGCGCGCGCGGCGCGCTGTTCATCACGCAAGGTTTCATGGCGCGCAATGCCGCCGGCGAAACCGTGATACTCGGCCGCGGCGGGTCGGATACGTCGGCGAGTTATTTCGGCGCATTGCTGAAAGCCGAGTGCGTGGAAATCTGGACCGACGTCGCCGGCATGTTCAGCGCCAATCCACGCCAGGTGCCGAATGCGCGCTTGCTTGCGCGCCTCGACTACGAGGAAGCTCAGGAAATCGCCACGACCGGCGCCAAGGTGCTGCATCCGCGCTGCATCAATCCGGTGCGCGAGGCGCGCGTGCCGCTCGTGATCAAGGACACCAATCACCCGGACCTGGCCGGCACCGAAATCGCAGCACGCGCGGCCGACGCCGCACCGAGCATCAAGGCGATCAGCTCGCGGCGCGGCATCACGCTGATCTCGATGGAATCGATCGGCATGTGGCAGCAGGTCGGTTTTCTTGCCGACGTGTTCGAGAATTTCAAGCGTCACGGCTTGTCGGTCGATCTGGTCGGCACGTCGGAGACGAATATCACGGTGTCGCTCGATCCGACCGAAAACCTCGTCAACACCGATGTACTTTCCGCGCTGTGCACGGATCTGGCGAAAGTGTGCCGGGTAAAAGTGATCGCGCCGTGCGCGGCGATCACGCTGGTCGGACGCGGCATGCGCTCGATGTTGCACAAGCTGTCCGCCGTGCTCGCCGAATTCGGACCGCAACGCGTGCACCTGATCTCGCAGTCGTCGAACAATCTGAACCTTACGTTCGTCGTCGACGAGGACATCGCCGATGGCCTCGTGCCGCAGCTGCACGATCTGCTGATCAAGGCCGAAGCGATGCGCGTGGAAGACCACGCGGTGTTCGGGCCAAGCTGGCGCGAGCTGTACGCGAACGGCCAACTCGCGCCGCTTACGCCGTGGTGGCAGCGGCGGCGCAGCGAGCTGCTCGCGCTCGCGCGCGAGGCGACGCCACGTTACGTCTACGACCTTGCGACCGTGCGTGCGCGCGCGCAGGCGCTGCGCGCGTCGCTGCCGTGCGTGGACCGCTGGTTCTACGCGATCAAGGCCAATGCGCATCCCGCGGTGCTGCGCGAAATCGCGGTGCACGGCTTTGGTCTGGAATGCGTGTCACCCGGCGAGCTCGCGCGTACCGCCGACTTGCTGGACGCGGCGCTGCTGTTCACGCCGAATTTTGCCGCGCGCGGGGAATACGCCGCGGCGTATGCGCGCGGCGCGCAGGTCACGGTCGACAATCTGCATCCGCTGGCGCATTGGGGAGATGTGTTCAGCGGTCGCGAGTTGATATTGCGTCTGGACCTCGGCGTCGGCCGCGGCCATCACGACAAGGTGAAAACCGGCGGCGCGCAATCCAAGTTCGGCCTTGCGCTCGACGAGCTCGCGGAATTCCAGCGCCTTGTCGGCAAGCACAAGGCGCGCATCGCCGGTCTGCACGCGCACCTGGGTTCCGGCATTCTCGACGTCGCGCATTGGCGTGAAGTTTATGTGCAGCTCGCGAGCATCGCCGAGAAGATTGGCAGCGTGCGCGCGCTGAACATCGGCGGCGGACTCGGCGTCGCTTCGCGCGGGGACGAGCAGCCGCTGGACCTGGCTGCGCTCGGCGCCGCGCTGGCCGAGGTGAAAATCGCTTACCCGCAATTCGAACTGTGGGCCGAGCCTGGGCGATATCTCGTCGCCGATGCCGGCGTGCTGCTTGCGCGCGTGACGCAGCTCAAAGCCAAGGGCGACGTGCGTTATGTCGGCTGCGATGCCGGCATGAACTCGCTGATCCGTCCGGCGTTGTATGAGGCGTATCACGAGATCGTGAATCTCACGCGCCTGGACGAACCCGCGCGCGAGCTCGTGCAAGTCGTCGGCCCGATCTGCGAATCCGGCGACGTGCTCGGCAGCAACCGGCGCTTGCCGCCGACGCACGAAGGCGACGTGTTGCTGATCGCGCAAGCCGGCGCCTATGGTGCAGCGATGGCCTCGCATTACAACCTGCGCGACCCGGCCGCAGAGGTGGTGCTGTGACGACGCTGACCGACCCGCGTCAGGCGCGCGCATTTCGTTTCCTCGGCTGCGAATATGCCGCCGGCACCGCGCGCCTGCGCTATGCGTTCGATGACGGACCGGAACTCGTCGAGCACATCGAATTCCCCGACGCGCCCGCGTTGAGGCCCGAACGCGAAGCGGCGTTCATGGCCGCACTGAACCTGCTGCACCTGATTGCCGGCGTCAGTTATTACAAGGCCGGCGTGCCTGGCGAGATCGTCGTCGACAGCGCTCCGCTCGATCGCGCCACCGCTGAGTTGCTCGATGAGATTTATCTGCACGGGCTTGCCGAATTTGCGTACCAGAACAAGCTGGATCTGCGCGGGCGAATTCATTTCCCTCGCAATCGACAAACATCGGTAAGCGCGCCCACATTGAATCTGCAACGCCGCACCCTTGTCCCGATCGGCGGCGGCAAGGATTCGCTCGTCAGCGTCGAAATGCTCAAGAGCGTCGACGAGCCGATGACGGCCGTCTGGGTCGGCGATTCGGCGTTGATTGCGGCGTGCGCGCAGCGCACCGGATTACCGCTGCTCAACATCAAGCGCCGCCTCGCGTCCGAGCTGTTTGAATACAACCGCCTTGGCGCGTGGAACGGTCACATCCCGGTCACGGCGATCAACTCGGCAATTCTGCTTTGTGCGGCGATTGTCTACGGTTATGACGCGATCGCGTTTTCCAACGAGCGCTCGGCCTCGGAAGCCACGCTCGAATACGAGGGTCGACAGGTCAATCATCAGTGGAGCAAATCCATCGATTTCGAGCGGCGCCTGCGTGAGTATACAAAGTCGCATATCGCCGCGGACCTGGACTACTTTTCGTTGTTGCGGCCGTGGTCGGAGCTCGCGGTCACGCGCGCGTTCGCGGAAGGTTCGCGATACGACGATGTGTTTTCCAGCTGCAACCGCAATTTTCGCATTCGCGCCGAACGACCGGCCGACCGCTGGTGCGGGCAATGTCCAAAGTGCCATTTTGTGTTTCTCGCGCTCGCGCCGTTCGTCGCCAAGCCGCGCCTGCTGGCGATTTTCGGCCGCAATCTGCTCGACAATGCCGCGCTTGCGCCGGGTTTCGATGCGTTGCTCGAATACCGCGAGCACAAGCCGTTCGAGTGCGTGGGCGAAGGCCGCGAATCGCGTGCCGCGATGCATTTTCTCGCGCAACGTCCGGAATGGCGCGAAGATGCGCTGGTCGCACGTTATGTCGAGGAAATCGAACCGCAACTGGATCGGCGTGATCTTGCGTTGGCTGCGTTGCTGACGCCCGCGCTCGAGCACTTCCTGCCCGCACGTCTGCAAGGCTTGCTGCATGCGTCTGGCTGACCTTGCCGACGTCCGCGTTGCAGTCTGGGGTTATGGCCGCGAAGGCAGAGCAGCTCTGGCCGCGTTGCGCCGGCGATTTCCGCACAAGCCGCTGACGCTGATCTGCAGCGAAGCCGAAGCGGTCGATGTCAGTGTCGAAGGCGTGGCGGTCCATGCCGCTCCGCCGGATGCCGCGACGCTCGAGCAGTTCGATGTTGTGGTCAAATCACCCGGCATCAGCCCGTACCAGTCGCCGATTCCCGAGGCCGAGTCCGCCGGCGTGCGGTTCACTTCCGGCACGGCACTGTGGTTCGCCGAATATCCGGTCGCGCGAACGATCTGCGTCACCGGCACCAAAGGCAAAAGCACAGTCACTGCACTGATCGCGCATATTTTGCGCAAAAGTGGAAAATGCGTCGCGCTTGCCGGCAACATTGGCGTGCCCTTGCTTGATCTGCTCGATCCGCCGCGCGAGCCGGATTGGTGGGTGATCGAGCTGTCGAGTTTTCAGACGCGCGATTTCGCCGGCGTGCCGAGCGTGGCGGTAATCAACAACCTTTACGAAGAGCATCTGGACTGGCACGGCACGCGCGAACGCTATATCGCCGACAAACTCGCGATCGGCAACGCCGCCAAAGCGCTGGTGGTCAATGTGCAGGCGGAGCTGCTCGTGCGCGTGGCGAATCATCCGGCATTGAGCGTGTTCGGCGACGACGCCGGCTGGCACGCGCGCGCGGACGGCATCTGGTACGGCAACGATCGCGTTCTCGGCGGAGCCGGCATTCCGCTCGCTGGAAGCCACAATGCGCAGAATGTCTGCGCCGCGCTCGCCGCGCTGCAAGCCGCCGGCGTCGACGCAAAGCAGCTCGCGCAGCACGTCGCCACGTTCAAGGCGCTGCCGCATCGCTTGCAATCGCTCGGCGTGCGCGATGGCATCGAATACGTCAATGACAGCATTTCGACCACGCCATACGCCACGGTCGAGGCGCTGCGCGTGTTTCGCGAACGCGCGGTCAGCGTGATCGTCGGCGGCTTCGATCGCGGTGTCGATTGGGATTGTTTCAGGGTTTATGTCGCGCAGAATCCGCCGCGCGCCATCGTCGCAACCGGCGCCAATGGCGCGCGCATCCTCGAAAGGCTGTGTGAAATCGAATCGCCCGGTTTCATGCTCGTATCGGCGCCGACACTTGCCGATGTGCTGGCGAGCGCGCGCCCGCTTACGCCCGCGGCCGGCGTGATTCTGCTCTCACCCGGCGCGCCGAGCTTCGATCAATACCACGACTACGCCGAGCGCGGCCGCGAATTTGCGCGGCTGGCCGGGTTCGACCCTGCGGCGATCGCGCAGATTGAAGGCTTGGGCATTGCATGAAGGAATCCATGCGAATCTGGGATCTGCCGACGCGACTGTTCCATTGGGCGCTGGTGGTGCTGATCGCGATGCAGTACGCGACCGGCGAATATCATCTGCTCGACATGCGCTGGCACTTCTGGATCGGCTACTCGACGCTCGCGCTTGTCGCGTTTCGCATCCTGTGGGGTTTCTTCGGTTCGCAGACGAGCCGTTTCGCCAGCTTTGTGCGCGCGCCGCGTGCCGTGCTCGCGTACGTGAAGTCGCAATTCTCCACAAATCCACAAAAAGCCATCGGCCATAACGCGTTGGGCGGCTGGTCGGTGCTGATCATGCTTGTCGGCATTACCGTGCAGATCGTCACTGGTCTATTTGCGAGCGACGACATCGACACGGACGGCCCGCTGGTCGATTCGGTTTCGCGAAGCACCGTGAAACTGATGACACGCCTGCACGATTGGAACCAGAATCTGCTGCTCGTGCTGATCGCGCTGCACATTCTCGCCGTCGTGATGCACCTGCTGCTCAAGCACGATGACTTGATCGTGCCGATGATCACCGGCCGCAAGCGCATGCCGGTCGTCGAGACTCTGCGCTTTGCGAGCGCCTGGGTGGCGCTGGGATTGTTTCTGGCCTGCGCGATCGCCGTGGCCGGCGCCGTCTGGCGGTTCGGAGGCTGATCAATCCGCCTTGTACTTGTCATGACAGCTGCCGCAGGCGCCGGCGAGCTTCTTGAATTGTTCCTTCATCTTCGCTTCGTCGCCGCTCCTGGCCACATCGCTTAGCGCTTTCGACTCGTTGACCAGATCGTTCACCTTGGCCTGGAAATCTTCCGGGTTCTTCCAGATCTCCGGCTTGGCATCGGTTTCCGCGCCTTTGTCCGAGCCCTTCGCGAAACCTTCCTCGATCTGCGGTGCGAGCGCGGCGAGGCGCTCGGCGCGCAGGGCGAAGTCCTTGGCGTCCCATTCATGCTTGCCCTTGACCATCGCCGACATGGGGCCGAAATTCCACCCTATCAGCGTCATAGCGCTTTGCCGGTAATGAATGACGGCTTCCGGCTTGTGCTGCGCGAACGCGTTGGCACAGATGCCGGCGGCGAACGCAATGACGGCGGCAGGCGCGAACTTCATATTGGCTTCCCCAAGTACGGCGGCGCCGATTGTAGCAGTTGACGGCGCGGCTTCGCAGTATGATAAACGCCCATGACCAAAGGAGGATGACCATGAAACGGATGATGGCAGCATGGGTACTTTCGGCATGCGGTATCGCCAGCGCCCCGGCGGCGATGGTCACGAAGAACATCGATTACCAGGTCGGCGGCAAGCCGATGCAAAGTGTACTTGTGTACGACGACGCGGTGAAGACGCCGCGCCCGGGCCTGGTGATGACGCCGGACTGGCTCGGCATCAACGAAAACAACGTCGCGCTCGCCAAGCAGTTTGCCGGCAAGGATTATGTGATCCTTGTCGCCGACGTCTACGGCGTGGCGCTGCGGCCGAAGAATCCCGACGAGGCCGGCGCCGCAACGAAGGAAATGTACGCGCATCGCGCCGACTTGCGCGCGCGTATCGATGCGGCGCTCGATCAACTCAAGGCGCAAAAGGGCGCGCCGCTCGACGGCAAGCATTGGGGCGCATTCGGTTTCTGCTTTGGCGGCGCGACGACGCTGGATCTCGCGCGCAGCGGTGCCGACGTGCAAGGCGTCGTCTCGTTCCACGGCAATCTTTCCACCGACGATCCCGCGCTGGCGAAGAACATCAAGGCCAAGGTGCTCGTGCTGCACGGCGCCGACGACAAATTCGAACCACCCGAACAGATTGCCGGATTCCAGCAGGAGATGCGCGACGCCAAGGTCGACTGGCAGTTCGTCGCCTTCGGCGGTGCCGTGCATTGCTTCGCCATCCCGAGCGCGCACGGCGAAGTGCCGGGTTGCGAATACAACGAGCGCGCCGCGAGGCGCGGCACACGGCTGATGCACGAGTTTCTCGGTGAGGCGTTTGCCGGGAAATGATTCTGCCCCTCTCCCGCCGGTGGGAGAGGGGGAAATCAGTCAACGCGCCTTGAAACGCACCTGCACGCGCTGCCCCACACGCAGCGCGTCGCCCTCGAGTTTCAGGATGCATTCGATATCGCGCGTGTCGGAGGCTTCCTGCGCTTCCTCGGTGAGCTTGCTCGGGCCGAACACGTCGCCGATGCGCGTCACCGTCGCCTTGTAGATCTTGTCGCTGCCGTCTTCGGCCGTGATGTCGGCGCTCATGCCGACGGCGACTTTCGCAATGAATGCTTCGTTCAATTCCGCGCGCACGATGCGCGGCGTTTCCGGCAACAGCGTGAACAGCGCGGCGTTGCCTTGCACGGAGACGATGTCGGCCAGGTGCGTCGTGCGCGCGACCACACGTGCATCCACCGGCGCGCGCAAGGTCAACACCTCGATTTCATGGCGCGCCTGCTTGAGCTTCTGCTTCGCCGCTTCAACCGCGGCGTCGGCCTCGCCGATCTCGGCACTCAATTCCGCCAGCGCCTGCTTGGCATCGTCGGCCGCTTGTTGCGTCGCCGCGCCGGCTTGCGCCGCTTCGGCGGCACGCTCGGCACGCGGTTTGAGTCCGGGAAGCTTCGTACGCAACGCGGCCGCGTGCGCTTGCGCCTGGTCGACGTCGGCCTGGGCGACGCCGGCATTGAGTTCGGCTTGGTGAGCGTCGAGTCTTGCGAGCACATCACCGGCCTTCACCGTCGTTCCAGGTTCGCCGTGCAGTTCGGCGACGATGCCGTCGCGCGGCGCCGTGATCCGGATCAGTCCGCCTTCGACATCGACTTGGCCGCGCGCAATCGCAGCGTAGGCAGGCGCGGAAGACGGCGCGAGCGGCGCGTGATCAGTGTTCGAGTGCGAACACGCGGCGAGCGCGAGCGTGGCAATCGTGGTCAGGAGCCGTGCATTCATTGCGAGAATTCCTCGAGCGGAACCGGTATCGCGGGGGCGCCTTCGCCGCGGGCGATATCGGAGAGAATTTTGCCATCGGCGATCGTGATCACGCGATCGGCGCTGGCGGCGAGGCGATGGTCATGGCTGACGCAGACCACGGTGGCGCCGAACACGCGCGCGATGCGATGCAGCGAATCGATGACGATCTTGCCGTTGACGCTGTCGAGCGCGCTGGTCGGCTCGTCGGCGAACAGCAGCTGCGGCTTCTTCGCCAGCGCGCGCGCGATTGCCACGCGCTGCTTCTCGCCGCCGGACATCTCCAGCGGGCGCAGATTGACGCGCGAACCGAGGCCGACTTCCTCGAGCGCGGCCAGCGCGCGGTTGTAGGCCGTCTTGCGGTCGAGACCGAGATACCCGAGCGGCAACATCACCTGTTCCACGGCGGTGAGCGCCGGAAACAGATTGAAGCCCTGGAATACGAAACCGGTGTGCTGCAGGCGAAAGCGCTCCAGATCCGTTTTCGACAATTTCCACAACTCCTCGCCGAGCGCGACGACGCGGCCGCGATCGGGGCGCAGAAGTCCGGACAGGATCGCCAGCAAGGTACTCTTGCCGGAACCCGACGGCCCGAGCACGAGCGCGAGCTCGCGTTCCTCCAGCGCGATCGACAAGCCGTTGAGCACGGACGTCGACACTTTGCCTGCGCCGTAGGCTTTGGCGATGTCATCAGCGAATAGAGCATGGATCGCCATGTCAGCGCAGCAGATTCGCTGGTTCCAGGTGACTGATCGTGCGCACGGCCATGATGCCGGACACGAGCGCGATCGTCATGACCAAAACGGCGCAGCCCGCGCCGGCGGTGATATCGAACGCCACCGGCACGCTTTGCCCGCGCGCGAGCAGGAACAACAACGCGCACACGAGCGCGCCGACGATGACGCCGAAGCCGCCGACCCACAGTGCTTGTTCGAGCACGACGCGGCGCAACGCGGCGTGGCCGGCGCCGAGCGCGTTGAGCATCGCATATTCGCGTACATGGCTGGCGACCGCGGCGACCAGCGTCTGGCTCGTGATCACCGTGCCAACGAGGAACACGATGAAGGTGAAAAACACGAAACCGAGGCCAGCGCCCGTTTCGAACATCCAGTAGTTGGCCGCCGTGTGCGCGAATTCGGCCTTCGTCCACACCGTGAAGCGACGCTGCGGCCACGCGGCTTCGATGCGATCGCGCACGTTCTGCGGATCCGCCCCAGGCCGCAGCTTGGCCACGTAATAGGCGACCTTGTCCGCTTCGTTTGCGTCGGGGCTCAGGTGCCGCGCCGTAGCGATCGAAGTGACGATGTTGACACCGCCGAGCGCGCGCAAGCCGGGCGTGGCGGCAACGATCTTCACGCGATGGCCGTTGAGCGTTGCCGTACCGCCGATACCGAGACCGAGTTTATCCAGATCGGCAGCGTCGACGATGACGGCATTCGGCTCATTCAATTTCATGCGCTCGCCGGCCGGCAACGCCTGCGCGAACATGAGTCCGTCCGGCCTTGGATCGATGCCGGAGATGAAAACCGACACGCTGCCGTGGCTGGCGGGCCCGCGCCAGTCGCCGTCCAGCCAATGGAACGCTTCCACGCGCGCGACGTCCGGGTCGATCAGCAGCGCCATTTCGGTGTCGTGCGCGATTGGGCGGCCGAGTTCGATCGTCTGCGTGCCGGGATAGCCGGCCCACAGATCGGCATCGGACTTGTTGATGTAGACGCTCGCGCTGTCGAAGATGCCGAACATCAGCGCCGCCTGCATCAGCAGCAAAAGGCCGGAAAACGCGACTGCGAGCGCGGCCGGTAGAAATTTGCGCCACTCGTAGAACAGCGTGCGGCGGGCGAGCGCGACGACGCTCATCGCATCTCCAGCGGCGGCAACGCGCCGCCGAAGGATTTGTATACGGCGATGAACGCGAGTGCTTGTTCGCGCTGCGCAAGCGCAAAGGCCAGCTGCGCTTGGGTCGCGCCGATTTGCGCGCTGGCGCTGTCGACCTTGTCGGCCAAGCCGATGTTTTGCAGATTGCGCGCGCGTTCGGCACCTCGATTCATCGCGAGCACCGACGCGCCGGCGGCCGCCAGTTGCGCTTGCGTGCGCCGCCATTGCGCGAGCGCATTTTCCGCTTCGGCGACACCTTCAAGCACGGCCTGCTTGTAGCCGAGCACCGCGGCTTGCAACGCGGCCTCACGCGCATTGACCACGTCGCGGCGCATGCCCCAGTCGAAGATTGGAATCTGGATCACCGGACCGACGCCGCCAATGGCCTTGTTCGGACGATCGACGTCGCCGACCATGCGCGTGGATGAGGTGAGAAATCCGCCAAGCGCGAGTTTGGGCCACAGGTCGGCGCGCGCAATTCCGAGTTCGCCGGCCGCTCGCAGCACGTCGAGTTCGGCCTTGCGGATTTCCGGCCGCGTGCGCAGCAGGTCGGCCGGCGTCTCGCCGAAAGCGATGTCATGCAAGGTCGGCAACGTGCCAGTCGCGAGCAGATCCTCGTCCGGTGTTTGCTCGGCGAGCAATACGGCCAGCGCCTGTTGCGACTGCGCTATGGCCTGCGCCGGTTCCGCAGCTTCGGCTTGCGCAGTCGCCAGTTCCGCGTCGAGCTTGTCCAGGTCCGATTGGGAGGCGAGGTTCAGCCTTAGCCGCACCTTGGCCAGTTCGATGTTTTGACGGCGTAGGGCGACCGCGCCATCGAGCAGACTCGCGCGCGCCTGCGCCGCGCGCAGGTCCAGGTACGTACGCGCGACTTCGGCGATCAGCGTCGCGCGCGCGGCGGCAATATCGTTCTCGGCCAGCTGCAAGTCCGCCGCGGCCACGCGTGCATTGGCGATGCCGCGGCCGAAGAAACCGAATTCCCATTCCGCGTCGAAGCCGATTTCGAAATAACTCGTCGAACCGTTCGGATCGGGTTGCGCAAACGTATGGAAACTGACTTGCGGCTTGAATTGCGTGCCGGACTTGTGCTGCAAGGCGCGCGCGGCGACGAGGCGCAACCGCGCCTGTTGCAGCGTGAGATTCTGCGCGAGCGCGCGTTCGATCAGCCGGTCCAGCTGCGCATCGTCGAACGCATGCCACCAGTGCTCCAGATCCGGTACCGGACCCGGCGGGCCTTGCGTCTGCGGCGCGTTGCGAAACGCGGCAGGCGCATTTTTCGCCAGATCCGGCAGCGGCGTGCTGATCGCACAGGCGCCGAGCAGCAGTGCGCAGGCGGCATGGACAGCGAAGCGATGCAAACCGGTCCCCACGCGCGTGCTCAGTGCGAGCGCTCGAGCGCGTAGTGCGCGAGTACCTGCAAGGCCTCGCGCGCCGGCGAGTGCGGCAAGCCGAACAACGCGGCAATTGCAGCCTCGGCATAGCCTTGCGCACGCGCGCGGGCGCGTTCGAGCGCGCCGGAGTCGCGGATCGCCGTGACGATGTTATCGAGCGAATCGAGTCCGCCGGTTTCGATCGCGCGGCGCAGGCTCGCGGCGCGCGCGGGTTCAGCGCGCTCGATCGCATAGATCAGTGGCAGCGTCGCCTTGCCTTCGGCAAGATCGTCGCCGATGTTCTTGCCGAGCGTTGCCGAATCGGACACGTAATCCAGCACATCGTCGGCGATCTGAAACGCAAAACCGAGGTTGAGCCCGTAGCGCGCGAGCGCTTCCTCCTGCGCGGCCGGCACACCGCCAAGCAAACCGCCGAGCCGCGTCGCCGCGGCGAACAGCACGGCGGTTTTGCGTTCGATCACGCGCAAGTAAGCCGCCTCGTCCACATTCGGATTGCGGATGTTGAGCAGCTGCAGCACTTCGCCTTCGGCAATCTGGTTCGTGGTGTCGGCGAGAATGCGCATCACGCGCATGTCGTCGGCTTCGACCATCATCTGGAACGAACGCGAGTAGAGAAAATCGCCGACGAGCACGCTCGCCGCGTTGCCCCACAACGCGTTCGCGGTCTGGCGGCCACGGCGCAAGCCGGACTCGTCGACGACGTCGTCGTGGAGCAGCGTCGCGGTGTGAATGAATTCGACGACCGCGGCGAGCAGCACATGATGACGCCCACGATATCCCGCCGCCTGCGCGGCGAGCAGCACGAGCATCGGCCGCAGGCGCTTGCCGCCGCCGCCGATGATGTGCTCGGCGATCTGATTGATCAGCACGACGTCGGAGGCCAGGCGCGCGCGGATCAGCGCATCGACCTGGGCCATCGATGCCGACACCAGGGCCTGCACACCGGAAAAATTCCCGATCGGGCGTGGGAGAGCTTCAACGCTGGACATGGGTGCTAGTGTATCGTGCGCACGCGCAGGCTGTCTCACGCGGGGGTGGTGCGCGTTCGCAGCAAAAGTCCGCTGGCGGCGCGAATCCGAGTTTCATCGAGCTGCCGGTGGCGCCGTAATCGAGGTTTTCCTACACATTGCGACGGCGCCTTCCGGCAGCAGTGGCGCCCAGGCTGCGTGTTATGATTTCGCCACGTTATCAACACCCGATCACCGGCGAGGAAAACCATGGCACGCGGCATCAACAAAGTCATTTTGGTCGGCAATCTGGGTGCCGATCCGGAAACGCGTTACACCCCGAGCGGCACCGCGATCACCTCGATCCGCATCGCCACTTCCGAATCGTGGAAGGACAAGCAGACCGGCGAGCAGCAGGAACGCACCGAATGGCACCGAGTCAAATTCTTCGGTCGCCTGGCCGAAATCGCCGGCGAGTACTTGAAAAAAGGTGGACAAGTATACATCGAGGGCAAGTTGCGCACGGACGAATACGAAAAAGACGGCGTCAAGCGTTATTCCACCGACATCATCGCCGATGAAATGCAGATGCTCGGCAGCAAGGGCGGCGGCG